>Ga0210406_10001025_pt1 | contig 35739 bp, 27 predicted proteins | sample IncBWC30MmetaG_FD_155454 | JGI IMG/M metagenome (GOLD analysis project Ga0210406, IMG submission 155454) | Forest soil microbial communities from Barre Woods Harvard Forest LTER site, Petersham, Massachusetts, United States - Inc-BW-C-30-M | ecosystem: Environmental > Terrestrial > Soil >... | reverse complement strand
TATCTACAAAGATCTTGATGCCGTCGAGACCGCGTTCAAGCGTCTGGTGAATCTGATTCCACGTCGGGGTCGGATCGTAGCCTTTGACGGCGCAACCGTTGAGGCGTCGGAGAGTGCGAGCCTGGAGCGCTCTTTGGCAAAGGCATTCTGCCCGGTGGAACGCTATGGCGGGGGCCCGCGCGCAAATTGGAGAGTCGCGAATCTTCGCTTTGAGCCTTTACGCACTGCCTGGAACGTGCTGCACGACGGCAAACCCTGGGCCGACCTCGAGTTTCCGCTGGCCGGAGAGTACAACGTCTGGAATGCGACGGCGGCAGCCGCGCTGGCGGCAGCGGCCGGAATTCCGAAGGAAGAAATTGCTGCGGCGCTGAAAACTTTCAAGAGCGTGAAACGTCGCTTGGAAGTGAAGGCAGAAGTGAACGGTATTACGATCATCGACGACTTTGCGCACCATCCCACTGCGATCGCGGGAACGCTGAAGGCGCTGCGGGCGCGCTACCCGAGTGCGCGGCTGTGGGCAATTCTGGAGCCGCGCTCCAACACACTGCGGCGCCGTGTTTTGCAAACAGATCTGGCGCACAGTCTGGCGGAGGCCGACGAAGTCATTGTGGCGGGCGTGTTCCGATCGGAGGCAATTCCGGAAAACGAACGCCTGGAGTTGCCCGCGCTCGCCGCAGAGATTGAGCGAAACGGGCGACGGGCACGGCTTTCGGCCGATGCGGATGCGATCGTGCAGAACATCGCCCCGGAGATGCGCAGCGGCGATGTCGTCGCCATACTCTCCAATGGTGGTTTCGGCGGAATTTATGAAAAACTGCCGGCACGGCTTCGGGAACTGGCAGGGAAGCGATGAATTTGGCCGTTAAGCTGCTGCGATATCGTCAGTCGACGCTCTCGGTAGCAATGCTGGCGCTCTCGTCGACGTCGCTTGCGCAATTGCCCGCTGCCGTCAGTTATACGGTCTCGCTCTCATCCCCCGAGCAACATCTGGTTGAAGTGCAGATCATCCTTCCTGGCGGGACTGGATCGCGGGAACTTCAACTTCCGGTGTGGAACGCCCTCTATCAGATTCGCGATTTCGCTCAGTATGTGAACTGGGTCCGCGCGAAAGATCGTTCGGGAAACCCGCTCCCGGTTCGCGAACTCGATAAAAGCTGCTGGCAGATAGCGGGCGCGGGAGCCGGCGCGATCGTGGAATATGAAATCTACCTCGATTCGCCGGGTCCATTCGGCGCTCAACTCAACCCTCACCATGCCTTCTTGAATCTGGCACAACTGCTGATGTATCCGGTGGATGCTCGCTCTGCGCCGATGAACCTGCGTTTCAGCCGTGTTCCTGAAGGATGGCACATTGCTACGCCTCTTACCCTGGCCGCTGACGGCGAATTCACCGCCGCCAATTACGATCGTATGGTTGATTCTCCCGTGGAAATCGGCGACATTCAGGTGTCCGACTTTGACGAAGGCGGCGGACACTATCGCGTCATTGTTGATGCCGAGTCTAGCGACTACGACATGGCAAAGATTGTTACAGCTTTGCACAAGATCGTCTCCGCTGCGACCAGTTGGATGAACGATCGTCCTTTCGACAGCTACACGTTTATTTATCACTTTCCGCGCGGGCCGGCCGGCGGCGGGATGGAGCACGCGTTCTCCACGGCAATCGAGGTGAATGCCGACGCGATGAAGCAATCTTTGGACGCTCTGACGAGCGTGACCTCGCATGAATTTTTCCACTTGTGGAATGTCAAGCGCATCCGGCCGCAGACGCTCGAACCAGTGGATTACACCAGAGAAAATTACACGCGTGCGCTCTGGTTTAGCGAAGGAGTAACCAGTACTGCAGAAGGCTTGATCCGGTTGCGCGCCGGCATGTTGGATGAAAAGCAATATCTATACCGGCTGGGCGAACAGATCACCGAGCTGGAACGCCGCCCCGCGCACCTTACGCAGTCCGCGGAAGCGTCCAGCCTGGACGCGTGGCTCGAGCGAGACGGTTACTATCACCGTCCCGACCGCAGCGTCTCTTACTACAACAAAGGCGAACTACTCGGCATCATGCTTGACCTGGCGGTGCGCCAAGATAGTCACGGGCAGGCGTCGCTGCGCGAGGTTCTCGAATGGATGAACGAGAACTATGCCAAGAAGGGCCGTTTCTTCAACGATTCCGCCGGCGTTCGTGAGGCCGCTGAGGCCGTGGGTCACGCCGACCTGACCGCGTTCTTCGCCAAGTACGTAGCCGGCACCGAAGAAATTCCGTGGGATGAGTTCTTTCGTCCGATCGGCCTGCGGGTTGCGGCCATCCCAAACACGGTCGCCGATGCTGGCTTCACCGCGTCCCGTAATTTCGACGGTCCCATGTCGGTCGGAGCGGTGACGCCCGGTAGTGAAGCCGATCATGCGGGCCTGCATGCAGGCGACACCATCATTGCACTGCAGGGTAAGCCAGCCGGAGGGGAGTCTAGACAGGAATTGGCTCGGCTCAGTTCCGGCGACACGCTCACCGTAAAGATTCGATCCCGACGCGGAGGCGAGCGCGAATTGAAGTGGAAGGTCGGCAGCCGCCAGGAAATCTCGTACGAAGTGAGGGACCTTGACCAGGTCACCAGTGAGCAGCGAGCGCGTCGTGAGGCGTGGCTGAAGGGCGAAGCGGAGAGCGCTAGTGACGCGAAATCAGAAACCCCTGGGACCGGAAAAGTAAAATGATCCGCACGATCGTCATGCTGATCTTCTGGGCGCTGGCCGCACCCGTGGCTGCGATCATCGGCTTTCCCGCAACGTTCCTTATGGGTGATGTCCGCGTGCTGTACCGCTTGTTCATGTGGGGCGCGTGGGCTGGCGTGTGGATCACCGGCGTGCGGGTGGAAACCGTGGGTCTCGATCAGCTCGATCAATCGCGCAGCTACATCTTCATGACGAATCACGTTTCAAATCTCGATCCACCGATTCAGATTCCGCTGATTCCAAAACGCACGTCGGTCATGGTGAAGAAAGAACTGTTCAAAGTTCCCATCCTCGGTCGCGCCATGCGCATGGGGTTGCTGGTACCGGTGGACCGCGGAAACCGTGACGCGGGCATCGAAGCCGTGCGGGCCGCGAAGGAGGTCGTCGAGCAGGGGCTGAACATGACGATCTATGTCGAAGGTAGGCGCTCGTTCGACGGCAAACTGCTGCCGTTCAAGAAAGGTCCCTTCTATCTGGCGATGGAGTGCGGCGTGCCGGTGGTTCCGGTAACCATTGTCGGAACCCATTTGGCCATGCCGAAGGCGCGATTCGCCATCCGGCCGGGTAGGGTGAAAGTTATTTTTCATACGCCAATCGATGCGAAGGATTTCGGCAGCCGCGAGTGCCTGATGGAAAAAGTGCGTGCCGCGATTGAGAGTGGATTGCCGGAAGAGTATCGGCACCTGGAGTCCCTGCCTGCAGAACGCTCCGCGGCGCAGGGAGGCTCAGCTTAGGCCCAGCTTTAGCGGGGCCTAGGGGGTGGGAAACGCGAATGCGTCGGCCGCAAAACGGCTTCGTGCAAGTCGGCTCATCGGCGTTGACGAGTCGCCAAATCGCGATTGCGGCCCGATGACGGGGCAACACGGGAAGGAGTTCTCTGAAATCGCGCTCTGCGAAAGTTGAAAGCTACCCAGCCAGCAGTGCCACCCCACCCGCCACGAGCACCGCTGCAATCCACCGCCGCCGATCTACTCTTTCATGCAAGAAGACTCTCGCGGCGAAGGCGTTGCCGATGAAGGTGAGCGACGCAGCGGCCGGGGCTACCAGGCTCACGTCTCCCCAGGAAAGAGTGAACAACAGGCTGAAGAATGCGACCGCCATGGCGGCGACACCGAAGGAGAGATTCGGGTTCGAAAGCACGCGGGAGACTACGGACCACAGCCCGTCGCGGCGCCACAGATCATGCACATCACCAACTTCTCGCATGGCGCGTGCCAGCAGAACGTCGCCGACAACCGAGGCGAACGCGACGACCAGAATCCCGAGCCAAGTATGAACCTGATTCATGATTCCAGTCCGCTAGAAAGTGTGGCAGGCTTGGCTCCCACGGGCACTACCTGCTCGGGATGCGAAGTGAGCATCGGACCTCCGGCGACAAATCCGACGCCTCCGGAAATCAGGGCGATGCCGAACCAGCGAAGCGGGCTCACGTGTTCGTGCAGTACAAATCGCGCGATCAAAGCGATGAGGACATACCCGAAAGAAGTGGCGGGCAGAACGTAGGTAAGGTCTGCCCAGGAGAGCGCGTTCATGTTGAGGACAACAAAGGCCAGCAGCAGAACGATTCCGACCGCAACCCAGGGATTCAGCAGAGCCAGGAGGACGCCTTGCAGGTGATGTAGGGAAATGTTTCCGGTCTGCTTCATCCCGTGCGAGAGCATGGAGTCACCCGCCGCTGCAAACACGGTCACTCCAGCCAGCACCAGATACTTGCGAAGGTTCACAGCGTTCGTGTCATTTCGGGCGACGCGTTAGTTGCCGAGGGACAAACGAGCCCAAGCGCAGCCACGGGCAATCTTGCTCGCCGCGCGCGGCCACACCGTCGTGTTTGCCGCGCCGTCCTTATTCACCCGCCCAAAAACGACGCGCTCCGAACTATGCCTTGATGGGTTCAGCAGCGGCCGCTTCGTCGTGATGTTTCTTCACCATCTTGTTGCGCGCTGACCGCAGCTTCAGGAAGGTCTTCGCCTCTTTGTACAGACGCTTGCGGTCGTTGTGGTTGAACATCGCCTTCCTAAGGATGCGGTACACGGCCTTAGGACGGAAATAATATTCATCGTAGAAGCGATGAACGGCAGACAGAATATCGTCGGCGGGCAGTCCTGGATACTGGATATGCGCCAGTTGGTGTCCGCCTTCGTCCACCATCTTGTTGTCGCCCACCATAAATCCGTTTTTCACCGCGTAGTCATAAAGCTCAGTGCCCGGATAGGCGTGCGCCACCGAAACCTGGATGGTCTCCACATCGAGTTCCTTGGCGAATGCGATGGTGTTGTTGATGGTCTCGTGCGTCTCGCCCGGCAGACCCAGAATGAAGTCTCCGTGGACAACGAGCCCCAGCTTGTGGCAGTCCTTAGTGAACTGTCGAGCGCGTTCGATCGTAGCGCCCTTCTTGATATTTTTCAGGATTTGCTGGTCTCCCGACTCGTACCCCACGATCAGCAAGCGGCATCCCGCTTCTTTCATAGCCTTCAGCGTTTCAAAGTCGGTGGTAACGCGCGAAGTGCAGGACCAGGTCAGACCCAGGGGCTTCAGCTTGGCGCAAAGTTCAACCGTCCGTGCCTTCTGAATGTTGAAGGTATCATCGTCGAAGAAAAATTCCTTCACGTTCGGCCATAACTGTTTGGCCTTCGCCATTTCGCGCGCGACATCATCGGTGGAGCGTTTGCGCCACGGATGTCCGCTGAGCGTCTGCGGCCACAGACAGAACGTACACTGCGCCGGGCAACCGCGCGTGGTGTAGAGCGACACGAACGGGTGCAGCAGAAAGGGTACGTTGTATCGCGTAACGTCGAGATCGCGTTTGTAAACTTCGGTGGCGTGCGGCAGTGCGTCCAGATCCTGAATCTGCGGAGCGTCGGGATTATGCACGACCTTTCCGTCCTTCAGGAACGACACACCCGGAATGTCTGCCAGCGGCTTGCCCTTGGCGTAGTCCACCACTTGATAGTCAAACTCTTTACGACAGACGAAATCGATTTCCGGACAGTCCCGCAACGATTTCTCCGGCAGAACGCTGACGTGCGGTCCTACAAAAGCAATCTTGATCTGCGGATTCGCCTTCTTGATCGCCCGCGAAAGCAGAATGTCGCCCGGGAATCCAGGCGTCGAAGTAAACAGTACAAGGAACTCGTAGCCCTTGGCGATCTCGATCGTCTCCTCGCCGGAAACGTGGTGCGGCGGCGCATCCAGCAACCGCGCCCCCTCCAGCATTCCCGCCGGATAAGCCAACCACACGGGGTACCAGTAACTTTCAATTTCGCGGGTGGCGGGCCAACGGGAGCCAGCGCCTCCGTCAAAGTTTTCAAAAGAAGGAGGGTTTAGAAATAGTGTTTTTAGAGGCATAATGGGTGTTCTTTATTTTAGCATTCGGACAGGGGTATTCTGGGTTTTGGCCCGTGTTTCTGAAGGTTCCCCACATCCGTCGGACATGACCTAAACGCTTGATTTCAATGTACTAGCTATCGAGCGAAAAAGGAATGTCGCAGGGGCGAATGCCCTGTTCGACGCAGTGAAAGGGGAATGGGTGCTTTGAGTGGGTACAGGAAGGGCTTAAGCCGCAAGGGTTATTGCGCTTCGTTGCCGGCGGGTATCTTGAAACTCAGGCCGCGCTCGTCGTTGGCTTTCGTGGTAGCAGTCAGGTCCAGATTGGATAGCGGAATCTTTTCGGCACGCAGGGGCGAAAAAATCCAGAGCGTCTGACCGACGATGGCGTAGTTTTGGATTTCCAGTTTGTGCTGATCGCGAAAAATCAATACTGTCGGAGCGACGACTGACGCGCCTGCGGGGTCGCGCGACCCTGGTGCTGACCTTGTGTACCGGTTTTGACCGTCGTTGTACGAGTCCTGATCACTCCCCTGTTCCTGCTGGCGTATTCTCTGCTCTTCTAGACTCTGCACGTTCATCTCATTGGCGATCGCTCGATCGCGCTCGTAGTCTTCATCGTACGAGGAACTCGAATCTCCCCACCAGAAAGGATCATAATAACCACCCCATCCCCACGCGCGACAGTCGAAACCGCGGCAGTCTCTTCGGAACCTGCGCTCGCGAGGACCGCGGAAGCCGTCATGCAAGAAAGGGCGATGTGAGAAACTACGATGGGAGAAAGAGGGCGCGCGAGTGAAGCCGCGCGATGGCGCGGAATGCATAGCACCGGAAACGTGCACGCCACCCGAGGAACGAAAGCCGCCGTGCCCAGTGAAACCTCCACCATGTCCGCCGACAGCGTGACCTCCGCCATGCTGCGCCCACAAGGGCAGCGCCAACAAAACGGCGAACGCTACGATCGGCATCAGGCGACCCATAGATCTCTATTATAGTCCCGTAGACGCTGAAAGCTACCGGCTTCTTCAGGCGGGAGATGGCATCCGAACCTGTTCCGGATCTTGTTTTGTCGCGCCGATAATTTAGTCGTGTCGCGTAGTCGTGTCGCGCGCGACTATACTCCCAAGTCCTAGCCCAGAAATTCTCGTCACTTTCTTACGAAGAAGAGGCATTCCCAAAATTCGCGCTGCTCCTCTCGGAACCCTCTAGCGGAACCCTCTAGCGGTACTTTACTGACTGAGATCGAGCGAGAGTTTCAGGAATCAAGGCAAATTATTGCGCCGTATGGTGTTCTACGATCTCGGTCGCTGCCAACCATGTACTCCCCTTGCCTAACCCGGTTCCCGCTTCTTCGACTGCGTTACTTCCTGGCCCAAGATGTGGCGAGCTTGGCGAGAAAGCCCTCTCGAGCGAGTTTGCCCTGCGCCGGCAATCAACACAGCTAACCCGGGTAAGGGAGCAATCCGGTATGCTCTCTTGCCCCACTTTCTTTTGCGCACTCTTAGGAGAACAGTCGAAAGGGTGATGAGTGCAACGACAATGGCACCCACCACAACCGATGTCTACACGAGGTATAGTTCACCGTCAACGAACAAGATTGAGGTTGCCATAGGTGAGAAAGAAGAAAGCGGAGGCTGCTCACCTCAGTTCTGTTCTCTTCGAAGGCTGGCTGCCAGGGCCCTTTATCTATTCTTCTTTGCCCCGGCGGGCTTCGGCGCCGACTTGGTGACGGTCTTCTTCGCCGGTTTGTCGGCAGGCTTCAAGGACTTGAGTTCGGGTTTGGCAGGTTTGAGTTTTTCGTGCGCCTTCGCTTGTGGGTTGGCCGGCGCAGTCGCAGCGGGCGCAACTGGAGCAGCGGCGGGCGCAGCGCCTTTTGTCTTTTTCCCTGCTTTTGGACCCGGTTTTGGGGCTCCTGCCGCGGCGGGAGCTTCCGCAGCAGCTTTGGCCGCGCGTCCCCGTCTGGGCGCTGGCGGAGGCGGCGGAGGCGGCGGTGCGAACGGCTTCAGAAACTTCAGCGTTTCTGTGCGCGAGCGCAGCTTTCCGTCCAACAGGAGCATGAACACATCGTGGGCGAGTTTGGGATACTCGGGCAGTTGAGGCGTGATCAGTAACTCCGTCATTTCGGGCAACGGAATCTTCTGCTGGATCTGACGCCACTTGGTGAGATAATTCTTGATTTTCTGTTCGACCGACTGCTGCTTGGCCGTCACCGCGAGAAACAACACCATCTCCGGCCGCGCCGAGGAAAGCAACTGCCAGGTACGTGACGGAGTCGCCGCTTCCTTGCCCATGAGGCGCTTGGCAAGTTCCTTCGCGTGATCTTCAATATCGCGCCAGGCCTCGACCAAGTCCTTGCGCGGGATCATTTTTTGGAGATCCGCGATATCCTTCTCGGAAAGGTGCGAGGTCAGGAAGTACATCACGGCCGGGCCGGCGTCGGGAGCGTATCCCATATCGACCATCTGCTGCCGTGTCTTCATTAACTGGCTGATGCCGTTGCTGTCGACCTTGGCCACGGTCCAGTGCTCGTGAAGAATCTCGAGCCAGCCTTCCTTCTCAAGCATCTTCACCACATGTAGCGGATCATCTTCATGCGCGAGAGCAGCGATCTCGTGCCCAATCGAAGAGCGCAAGATGTGGGCGATGTACTTGCCTTCACGGGCCGCGTCGTAGCGAGCCTGGGTGCGTTCCTCAAGCGGCCAGTGGAAGCGCGCGGCGAAGCGGGTGGCGCGAATCATGCGCGATGGATCTTCGAGGAACGAATAGTTATGCAGAATGCGGATAGCCTTGGTCTCGATGTCGGCGACGCCGTTGAAGGGATCGAGGAGCAGCCCGCGGGATCCTTCATTCAGCGAGAGCGCCATGGCGTTGACGGTGAAGTCGCGGCGACGCAGGTCGTCATGAATGGTCGCGGGGGTTACCAGGGGAGGCTTGCCCGTCTTCTCAAAGCGTTCGGTTCGCGCCATGCTGATCTCAGCGCGAGCATTGCCAGGCAGTGAAATGAAGACCGTCCGCATGTCTTCTTCAACAGCCGTGATCTTCGCCCCGACCTTTTCCAGGTCCTTTTGCAGCTTGAGGGGATTGCCCTGAACGGTGAAATCCAGGTCGCGGATGGTAAAACCGCTGATGATGTCCCGGATGGCGCCGCCTGTAAGGTAAAGATTCATGCCGGCGGCGCGGGCGACGTCTTGCACCAAGCCCACGCCCTTGAGTTGGTCCGGGGTCAGCCGGATTTCCATCGTGTAAATGTAGTCAGCCATTCGTTTTAAGCGGCCAGCCGGGCTCCGTTCCGAGTGCGATCTGGGATGCGATCGCGTTCGTGAGAGGGTCGGACTGCCAAACTTTCCACAAGATTTCCACAGGCCTCGGAGGCACAGTCTTTGGCGCCGGAGCCACTCAGATGCAAGTGGCTTAATACAAAGTACTTACACAAAGTGGAAACTTTGCGGCAAGCTAAAGAAAATAACACACCGTTTACATTTTGGCTACTGCCAAGGCGGATTCCGATCGTTTGCGGCGAAAAGGTGCGAGAATCAGGCTGCGGGCCGTACGAGATTAGCCCCAAGCAGCGTGGGAACGCTCCTCATGCCCTCAACTCATAAAAAAGTGATCGTTCGCAAAATGGACCGCGATACGGTGTCGGGCTACGTGGCGCCGGCTCAATTCGTCCATGAGGGTAAATTGGAGCTATTAAATACCTCAGGCACGGTGATATCGATGGACCTGCGCGAGATCAAAGGCGTGTATTTTGTACGGGAGTTCGGCGATTCGGAGTCGTTGACCCGCAAGACATTTACGTCGCGCCCGCGGTCGGAAGGGCTTTGGGTGCGGCTGCGGTTTAAAGACAGCGAGATTCTGGAAGGGCTCATGCCCGCCGATTTGACGCAGAGCACTGCGGAAGGATTTTTGGTGAACCCGCCCGATCAGCGATCGAATACGCAGCGCATCTTTGTGCCCCGAACCGCTCTGGAGTCGCTGACCGTGCTGGCGGTGATCGGCGCGGCGCGGCGCCAGCGGCGTGGTTCGCAAGATCAGCGACAAGTTCCCATGTTCGAGGAGTAAGTCTACTCTCCGGCTTGGAAGTCCTCTCAATTCAGTTGAAATCATCGACGAGTTCATGTAGCGTGTGAGATCCACACAGGCGCTGGGCCTGACAAAGAGGCGATCGGGTCCGCCCTTTCCCCGTCCGTTCAGTCTCCGTGGATGTCTGCCATCTCGACCCATAGGTATATCTCAAATGCGATCAAGGCCGCCGCTACCGCGTCCCACCGGTTTTTCTGGCTGCTTGCATTCTGTTCTGGCTTGGGCAATTCTCTGGTCGGTCACCCTCGTCTCACCTGCGCTTGGGCAGAAAGTGGCGCTGCGACCGGTTGCGACTCCTCGGCCCCTGATCACCCAGAGCGTGGACGAATCGCAACTCACCACATTAAAGGGCAACACGCATCCGCTGGCGCGCGCGGAATTTGAACTGGGCTCGGCGGCGACGAACTTGCCGATGAAACGGATGCTGCTTGTGCTGAAGCGCGGTCCCGACCAGGAGGCAGCCCTCGAAAAGGTTCTCGATGATCAACAAAACATGGGTTCGCCGAACCACCACCGATGGCTCACGCCGGAACAGTTCGGCCAACAGTTCGGCCCCTCAGATTCTGATCTTGAGGTAATCACTGGATGGTTGCAGTCTCACGGATTTGAGGTCGGCTCGACCAAGGGACGAACGGTACTGGAATTCTCTGGCTCGGCCGGGCAAGTTCAGGAAGCGTTTCACACCTCCATTCACCGATATCTGGTGAATGGCGAACAACACTGGGGCAACGCGAGCGACCCGCAGATTCCGACTGCCCTCACACCTGTAGTGGCTGGCGTGGCGTCATTGAATAACTTTCCCCGCAAAGCGATGAACCGACCTTACGGTCACTTTGTGCGAGACAAGACGACCGGAAAACTGACTGGCAAACCTCTCTTCAGTTTTCCCGGCGGATGTGATCAGGACCACAACTGTTATGCGATCGGTCCGTATGACTTTGCGACGATCTACGACTTGCTTCCGCTTTGGAATGCAGGGACGAGCGGCCAGAACCAAACCATCGCGATCGTCGGTGAAACCAATATCAATCTGCAAGACGTAACGGACTTTCGCACCATGTTTGGATTGCCCGCGAATGGCTTTCCGGCAAACAACGTGAATGTCATCCTGAACGGTCCGGATCCGGGGATTGGGGGGGACGAATCTGAGGCCGACATCGATGTGCAATGGTCGGGAGCGGTCGCACCCAACGCCACCATCGACTTTGTGGTTTCCCAATCTACGGAGAGCACTGACGGAATTGATTTGTCCGCGGTCTATATCGTCGAAAACAATCTGGCCCCCGTGATGAGTGAAAGCTACGGCTTCTGCGAGTTAGGGCTTGGTGCCAGCGGCAATCAGTTCTTTAGCACTCTTTGGCAACAGGCCGCTGCGCAAGGCATCACGGTTTTCATCGCCTCCGGCGACGATGGCGCGGCGGGTTGCGACTTCAACCAGGGAACTATTCCACAACCGGCGCAGTACGGACTGGCGGTGAGTGGATACGCTTCCACGCCTTACAACGTAGCCGTTGGCGGAACCGACTTCAATGACGTTTCAAGCCCGACTACCTATTGGAACACAACGAACGACCCGACCACGCAAGCCTCGGCGAAAGGCTACATTCCGGAAACCACATGGAACGACTCTTGCACCAACGGCATCCTGGCTTCACTCGGTGGGACCACGAATGCTTTGACGAACTGCAACGACTCTCGCTTCTCGAGTCTGGTCTGGACTGTCGGTGGCAGCGGTGGAGCGAGCAATTGCACCAACCCGAACGGGAACACGGTGGCAAGCTGCACCGGAGGATATGCCAAGCCCGCATGGCAGACTGGAAACGGCGTTCCGAAAGACGGCAAGCGTGATGTTCCGGACGTGTCCCTGTTCGCCAGCAACGGGTTCATGGGGAATTTCTACGTGATTTGCCAATCGGATGCGACACAGCAAACCTGCAACTCAAGCAATGATTCATCGTTTGAAGGCTTTGGAGGAACGTCGGTTTCCTCTCCCGCCTTCGCCGGCGTAATGGCATTAGTCAATCAGCAGACCGGAGAACGTCAAGGCAACGTCAATTATGTTCTCTACAAGTTGGCAGCCCAGCAGCCGACGGCTTTTCATGACGTAACCTCCGGAACGATTGCCATGCCCTGCGCCGTCGGCAGCCCCAATTGCACAACGACGAGTCCCGGAGACGCCTTCGGAGTTCTCAGCGGGTACGCCACGACCGCGGGATACGACTTGGCCACGGGTTTGGGTTCGGTCGATATCGACAGACTGGTGACGCTCTGGACTTCTGTTGCGTTGGCACCGTCCGTCACCACTGTGACCAACTTGTCGCCGACGACGATCACTCACGGACAGGCGGTGAATTTCACCGTGGTGGTGAAGCCGCAGTCCGGTACGGGAACGCCAATGGGCGAGATATCGCTTGTCGGCGGAGCCAAGAACCAACCGTTTGCGGGATTTAATCTCGCAAGCGGTTCAGTGTCGAGCTCTACCGAACTGCTGCCTGGCGGCGCCTATTCTCTGACGGCGCACTATCCGGGCGACTCCACCTACGCTCCGAGCGACTCTGCTTCCGTGCCCGTCACCGTGAAACAGGAAAACAGCCAGGCGCAGGTTTTTCTTGTGACGTTGGATTCCAGCGGGCACGTAGTCAGCAGCAACACGAACACTGCCACCTACGGTTCGCCCTACATCTTGCGGGTGAATGTGAAGAATTCGGCGGCGCAGTTGTGCTCCCCGGTCAACCCCTTGGGTTCAACCGGATGCCCCACGGGGAGCGTGACTCTTACCGACAATGGCAGCGCGCTCGATGCTGGCACCTATGTGCTGAACAGCTACGGATATTTCGAAGACCAGACGGTTCAGTTGCCGGGTGGAGCGAATTCGGTAACTGCGGCATATGCGGGGGACAACAGCTTCAATTCCGGTGCCGCAACTTCAAGCCTATCGATTACGCCTGCCGGTACCACAATTACTGCGCCCGCAGTAATTTCCAGTCAGGTGGGTAATCCCGTGTATCTTTCAACGACGGTCAATACCCAGAGCAACGGCGCTGCACCTTCAGGTTCGGTTTCCTTCCAGGTGAACGGCGCTCCTCTGGCGGCGACTGCCCAATACACCCCGGCGGCCGGATCACCGACTTCTACCGCATATTTGGGGGCTTCGACTACCTACTTACCCACGGTCTCGGGTAGTTACACATTCAGCGCTTCCTATAGCGGAGATGGTAACTACACATCCGCTCCCCTCGCAGTAGGGCAGACCGTCGTCCTCAAATATCCGCCTCCTAGCGTTTATCTGCAGTCCTCGTCCTATACCGCGACTCCGGGATCCACCATTACGCTGACCGCTGAAATAATCACCACCAGCGGAAATGCAGTCCCCACGGGTACAGTCTCTTTCAATAATTCGCTCGGTCCCATCACGGGCGTGACCTACTCGATGGTAGTTAATTCCGCCACCGGCTACACAGACATGCTCGCGACCGTGACTTTCACGCCAACGTTCACCGACTACTATGAGGCACAATACAGCGGAGACTCAAACTACCCAGCAAATACTGGGAGCAGCTCGCGGGTTGATGTGACGGGAAACGACTTCACAATTTCTTTCCCGCAACCCTCAGTCACGATAATTCGCGGAGGCTATGCGCAGTTCAATATGTTCATCGGAATGCAGGACGGCACGAGCCCCGTAACCTTCAGCGCCACCGCGTGCTCGGGCATGCCCGCCGAGACCACCTGCGGCGCGAATCTCGCGTCAGTGCCATACACAGTGATGGATCTGCTGAACGTGTCTGCGACCGCTCCACATTCCGACCTCAAGCGTTCGGCGAACCACCCCGCTTCTGGGTGGTGGATCGCTTCCGCGGCCACGCTGTTCGGGGGAGTGCTCCTATTGGGCACAGTCTCGCCCAGACGCCGCCGGTGGTCGAGATTATTCGCCCTTCCCGCATTGATGCTTCTCATGATGCTCCCCGCTTGTGGCGGCGGGAGCGCAGGAACAGGTGGTGGCGGTGGTGGCGGGGGGCCGACGGATCCCGGAACTCCCGCTGGAAGCTATCCCGTGACGGTGACTGCCACCAGTGGCGCCATCTCGCACAGTTCGACCTTCAAGTTGATCGTACAGTAGTCGCCATTAGTCTCGTTGGTGGCTTGCAGTGGAAAGTTGCCGCGGCAGAACTTTGATTGGCCGGCGACGCTCTACCGCCGAAGGCCGCCGGAGATGAGGACTTGCCAGTACCTTGGTGTACGATTTATCCACTCATCATTCCACCATGAAACTCTCTCAGATCGCCTCTGCTCTCGACACGCGGCTCGAAAACGGTTCCCCTGACACCGAGATCACCGGCCTTAACGGCATTGAACAGGCCGGCCCCGGAGAACTGACCTTCGTATCCAATCCCAAATACGCGGCTGCCGCACGCTCCACCAAGGCTTCCGCTGTCATCGTCGGAGAAGACTCCCCTGCGATCCCTGCGGCAATGCTCCGCGCCAAGGATCCTTATCTGGCGTTCGCGCAAGCGCTCGAACTCTTTCATCAGCCAATGCGGTATGTGCCCGGCGTTCACGCTACGGCGGTGGTGCATGCCAGCGCACGGATCGGGACGAACGCCCACATCGGGCCTTACGTCGTCATCGATGAGAATGTCGAGATCGGGGCGAACGCGGTGCTGCTGGCGCACGTCGTAATTTATCGAGGAGTAAAGATTGGCAGCAACTTTTTCGCGCACGCGCACGCGATCGTTCGCGAGAACTGCCGCATCGGCAGCAATGTACTCTTGCAGAACGGAGTCGTAATTGGCGCCGACGGGTTCGGCTTTGCTAAGACCGCCGAAGGACGCTGGCACAAAATTCCGCAGCCCGCGCCTGTCGTGATTGAAGACGACGTGGAAGTGCAGGCGAACTCTTGCGTCGACCGCGCGAGCGTTGGCCAAACCCGGATCGGACGCGGCGTGAAGGTCGACAACCTGGTGCAGGTGGGGCACGGCTCCCATGTGGGCGAAGACGTACTTCTCTGCGCGCAGGTCGGCCTCGCCGGATCAACTGAGATTGGCAACAAAGCGATTCTTACGGGGCAGGTTGGCGTGGTAGGACACTGCAAGATTGGCGAAGGAGCGATCGTCACTCCTCAGAGCGGCGTGGCTCACGACATTCCAGCCGGCGCCTTGGTGAGTGGTGCTCCAGCGGTTGACCATAAATTGTGGCTGAAATATTCGGCGATTCTGCCTCGGCTTCCTGAAATTGCGCGGGCACTGCGGGCTAAAAACTCAAAAGAATAGCAAATTCGCGGCAACTTTCGGACCCAAGCCGCAGCGCGAATAGCGCGGGCACGCCCAAGTCACAAACTACCACGTTGAGTTGTTGTACCAACGCAGAACTCGGAGAGCGCGCATTGTGTTCCAGCGGCTTGCCCTGCCCACACCGGTCTCCATCTCCAATGGAATATGTTCGGGATGACGGAGGTTGAGCGGCCAGCGCCCGTTCTGGTGGCGGCGCCCGATCACGGTGTCGATGGCGTCACGGACGCGGCTGTCGGGCTTGATTCCTGCATTCCGCAGATAATCGAGTCCGCGCAGGACGTCGTAGTGCCAAAACGTCGGGTACGAGAAGCGGAGCCAGCGTTTGTCGATGACTTCGCCCGTCCGAGCTGAGCGGAACATGCGGCGCTCGAGCAGATAGTTTTCGGCCCTCTTGCGGGCCTCGGTGACGGCCGCTGATTTGCGCCCTGCTCGTTCGTAATCGAGCAGCCCTTCGAGCACGCAGATGGTGGTATGGAACGAGGAGCGCCGGCTTTTGGGTGCTTCGCAGTTCCAGCCGCCATCGTCGAGCTGCTCGCCCAGGAGTTGATTGGCCAGTGCGTCGTTCGGTTTTTTGAAATAAGAGCCAATGGCGAGGATTCTGCCGTTAATGCAGGGCTCTGTTTCGCCGTGAAGGAAGGGCCGGTTGTTGAGCCGCTTAAACACGAGCCGCTTGTCGACGCGGTCGATCATTTTGCGAGCCTGCTCGCTGGTGGGATCGAGACCGAGGTCCATCAAGACGACGAGACTGTAGAGGGCAATAAGCAAGCCTCGCTCCGCCTGCGGCAAATCGTCTCTCCACCCGCGGGGGGGCCCGCCCCACGTGCCAGCAGGAGATTGGAGGGCGAGAAGGTGGGCTCCCCAGCCTTCGGTAGCGACACGAGATCGCTCGGCTGCAATCGCGTCGGGGGCTTCAGTGGTGAGATCCCTCATGACCTGCCAAGCGATGGCCGGGTCAGAATCGAGGAGCCATTTGAGGTGCGCGGGCCGGGGCGCGTAATCGTGTGGGCGCATTGTTCTCTTATATAGCAGGCGGTGCGCAAGTTTTGCCCAGTCCGCCGAACCACGTTCGCGTTGGCTCCTGTGTGTGGAAGAAGTGGGGGACTAAAAGCCTTCCGGGGCGGATTCTCGGCTAACCGGCCAATCATGATGCTCGCGCGAGTCTAACTTGAGCGTAACTTGACACTTAAGGGCGCGTGCACAGATTTTGACCAGTTATTTTTGGCAATCCGGAAACTATGGCACTGGCTAGATCCCCAATGCGGCGCGGCTCTCAAGATAGCTGTTGCAAAGTCGCCTTTACACGCATTGCTCCTTCCGGCAGGCCCGTTTAATGTCGCCCGGAAACCCTGCCGCCTTCGTGATTCCAAAGTGTCTAGTCTGCTGGCGTTTCCTTGTCTCGGAGCTTATGGGATCGCATGGGATCATTTGATCAGTGGCTCGGGAGTCGGAATGAGCAAGACCACGGTCGTGATCGAGTGCATACCTAGCGACGAAGCAGGTATTTTCAGGGTTTCCATTCACGATGAATCCGGCGACGGGGGAATATTCAGCCAATCCGCGGCGAAGCCGAATTGCGCGCCCGTCTTCTCGGGTTTGGGGTCAGACAATCTCTGCCAACCACGACAGCGACACGATTAATTACTCGACGCATCGTGGATTCCATGTCAGAGTGACCAAGGTGGTGGCGAGCCAGTGCTTTTGGCGTCGAATGCGGGGAAGAATCAAAGTGAGAATAGCCTAAGAGCGAATTTCGCCCGAGCCGCTGCCAATGGGCCTTGGCAACATCTCCAAAGTCTCCCTGGCGCAGGGTACATTTCTAGAGTTAATGCTTTGGTTTCTTTTTCCTGTTCTTGCAGTGGTCTTCCAGTAAATACTTAAGCGAGGCGCATTCTTGAATCACGGCTTCAATCTTGGGAATTGTTGTCCGCAACTCGTTTTCTTCCACAATCCCGTCGGCTAATGTCTCGGCAACGCTCTCGATCGCTTCTCCCACCTCCCGAATGAGATGGGACACGGCGACAAGTTCCTTCTCCAAAGTGAGGTGTGGTTCCGGTAGTTTAAACGCGATTCGGCCCGCCTGGCTTTCAAGATAGTCGAGCGCCTCGTAGTTGCCGAGAAGAGTGCAGATCTGCGGTAACAGGTGAGCTGGTAGCGGACGTTCGCCACGAAGCCAATACATGAGAGAACGATAGTTTGTTCCCAACTGCTGGGCGAGCAGTCGAATGTCATACTCGGCTCGTGTTTCGATAACCCGGCTTAATATCGAAGGGAGTTCGTTGGCAGACACTATCGGTTCCTGTCTCGAAAGCGGTATTGTTCAAAAACCCAGTTCAGTTTGAACGGCAAGCCGCTCATTCTATCTGAATTGAACAGAGCCCACACAACCCGCTAGATTCGAGATGTGACGCCAGTTGATTGATGGAATAGAGGCTGGCGATGGGCAGAGGGCATACGACGAACAGCGCTCGGAACTGTATGAAAACATTTGACAAAGCGGTCAGCGGCAATTAGTTTGCAGGATCACCCAATTGAGTAGATTGACGTCCCCCTAACCGCGGCCAGTCGCAGGAGTCCGAATGTCGAAGAAATGGTACAACTACATTGTCTCGGTCGACGATAACGGCACTACCGAGCAAAGTCCGCCGAATGCGCGGAACGCTTCTGCGACCCCGAAGAGTGCGGCTCAAAGCGTGGCTGATATCGCATCGACCGTCGCGATGGAGCCGAAGTTCACGACTCCGGTCTCCGATCCCACCTCCTTTGACGAAATCTATAGGGCGGCAGAGATTCCGCCGGCGCCGCAGGGATACACGATCCTGAAAGTTACACAGATGCTAGAAAGCGAACATATTCGCAACTTGCCATCAGATGTGAAGAAGTCCTCGATTCTGGTTGCGCTCGATGCCGCCGGCGTGGATATCAAGGATGTCATCCAGGATGCGGTTCGCCGCGACCGGGCGCTCGACGGGTATGAGCATGTGCAGCAACGTGCGGCCGAGGAACTGGAAAGGCGTAAGACGAAAGAGAACACCGATATTCAGGCCCAGATCGATAAATACGTTACAGAGCAACGGGCGAAGATTCAGGGCAATAACGAAGAAGTATCGCGCGAGAAAGAACGCTTTACTGGCTGGCGGCTCAAGAAACAGCAGGAAGAGAAGAAGATCGCGGAGGCGGTGGGATATTTTGTCAGCGAAAACCCGATTACGACGGGCGATGTGAATGCGCCGCCGCCCACATCGAAGACAGCGCAGCGTTCCTAACAGGAGGAGTTTATGTGGCAAAGGTTGAGTAGAGTGGTGCGATCGTTCGTCGGGTTCTTCATCTCCGTTGCTGAAGATCCGGAGCTTATTCTTCAGCAGAACATTCGCGACATGAATGATCAGGTGCCTCGAATGAATGAGAGCATCGCGATGGTGAAGGCCAACGTCACGCTGCTGGAAAAGGAAGAGGCCAAGTACAAGAACGATGTTGCCGGCCTGACTGCAAAGGTGAAAGTCGCGATCCAAGCCAATCGCGACGATCTGGCCGGCAGCTTTGCCGCCCAACTGGAGCAGACCAAGGGCGCCCTAGCCAGGAATCAAGGACAGCTTGCCAACGCTCGCGCCGCTTTTGAAAAAGCCATGACCGTGAAGCAGGCGTTCATGCAAGAGAAGGAGCGCAAGACGCAGGAGGCATTGGGTGCGATTGCGGATTACCGTCGCGCGCAGTGGCAGAAGAAAGTTGCTGACGCGATGGAACAGTTTGAAGTTGCCGGCATCAGCCAGACCCACGACGAAATGGTGCGCAAGATCGAAGAGATGACTGCGGTCAACGAAGCTCGCATGGACATGGCAATGAGCAACGTGGACCAGCAGAAGTTCAAGATCGAAGACGAAGCCCAGAAGCTGCAAGCGGCGGAACTGGTGAAGCAATTCAAGGTCGAGATGGGCCTGGCTTCGCCGCAGGCGGCTCCGGCTGGCGCTGAAAAGACGATCGCAGCGAAAGAACCACAACGAACTTCTTAACAATCCGCTCGTAGTTTCAGGTGCGACGACGAACACCGGGCGGGTGTAAACAGGTCGGGGAGGAAGGTATGGCAGTGAAGGTGGAGAGGGGTGGATGGGTTCTTATTTTCCTGATCGGCGTAGCTCTGGTTGGCTACAGCCTCAACCGATACGGAGTGATTGATCTCAGCAAGTGGACCGGCGGTAAGAGTGCTTCCAATTCTGGCGAAGCGGTCGACGCCTCCAAGCCTTTGTTAATTCCCGCATCGTCATCGAGCAGTGACGCCGAAGTCCGCGTACGCGTAAATGTCTGGGTTGGATGCGTGGGAGGCCTGGTGGCGAATGGCGGTCTTGATACCCAGCCGGATTCGATCTACGGCAAGAAAGGACTCAAGGTATCGTTCAAAATCATCGACGATTGGACCGAGGGCGCCGCAGCATTGGCCACCGACAACGTCGATGTCATGTTGACCACCGCAGACGTCTATGCCAAAGACTACGCACAGTTCAAAGAAAAGGGCTTCGGATCACACACCTTCCTGATGGTCGATTGGTCGCGTGGCGCTGACGGCGTCATCGGCAAACAAGGAATCAACAGCATTGAAGACCTGGCCGGCAAGACCGTGGCATTTGCTCCTTACACGCCATCCCACTTCCTTTTGTGGAACGGGCTAAAGACTTCCGGCCTGGGCACCGAGCAACGCAACGAGATTTTCGCCAAGGCGGTTCATACGAAGGACGGCATTGAACCGGCAACGCTTTTCGCCCAGGAAAAAGTCGATGCCGCCGTCGCTTGGGATCCCGACATGAGCGACGCAGTTGCCAAACGGCCCGGCTCAAAGAAAATCTACGACACGAAGATCGCGAACCGCCTCATTGCGGACATTCTCGTGGTGAGCGACAGTTTTTCCGCCAAACATCCGCAGACAACTCTAAAGTTCGCCCAAGGATGGCTGGAGGGCGTCGAGTTCATCAAGAATCAGCCGGAACGGGCCTACAACCTGATCGGCACGGTGAAAGATTTCAATATCCCGTCGGACCTGGCCAAGACCATGCTCGGTGGCGTGAAGCTGGCGGATTACTCTGATAACCGTGCCTTCATGGGCACGGCGGGCTCGAACGCGGACTACGCCAACATTCTCGGCATGGCGCAGGACATGTACCGGGAACTTCGAATCATCAAACATACGTTTAATCCCGAAGACAGCCTCGACCGACGCTATGTCGAGAAGTTGGCCGACAGCTTTTCAATGGCCTCAACTGAAGCGCCGATCGAGTATAAAGAACCGCCGCGTGGAGCGACTCCGATTGCTACGCAACATCGGTCGATTTACTTCGACCCCAATTCTTCCTCCATGAGCCTCGATTCGCGCGCAATCGTGGATGAACTTGCCAACACGATGCGCGCTTACGAGAACACCGTGGTCGATATCGACGGCAACACCGATTCAACCGGGGCGCGCGCTTACAACCTTCAACTGTCGCACGCCCGTGCAGACGAGGTGAAAAAATACCTGATGCAGAAATACGGCTTTCCCTCTGCTCGCTTGCGCACAGCGGGCAACGGTCCGGATAAGCCGATCGACAGCAATGCGACGCCGGATGGGCGTGAGAAAAACCGGCGTACCGATATCAAGGTCTACGCGAACCCCTCAAGCTAAGGGCAGGTCATCATGAGCGATTGGTTCACCATTCGGAAAGAAGTGTCTCCGAAGGTTCGATGGATCTTCCCATTTGTCAGCTGGGGAATCATTGTGCTGTTCTGGATTCTCTTGCCCTACTGGCAGGGACCCCATTTTTCGCTGCTGCCCAGGCCTATGGGAGTCATCCGCTCCTTTGGAATGCTTTGGACGGAGTACGACTTGCTGGGCAATGTCTTCATGAGTTGGTGGCGCATCGCCCAGGCATTTTTCTGGTGCGCGGTGGTTGCCATCCCGCTTGGCATCCTGATGTCCAGCTACCGCTGGCTTTTTGAACTGATTAACCCGGTGGCGGCTCCGATGCGCGCCATGCCGCTCACTGCTTTCCTTCCCGCATTCATCGCTCTGTTTGGCATCGACGAAACGGAAAAGATTGCGTTTCTGTGGTTCGGAATGTTCTTTTACCTGCTGGCTGTGGTGGTCGAAGAAGTCAATCGAGTGGATAACGCTCTGCTCGAAACCGCCTATACTCTCGGAGCGAAGCAGCGGCAAGCCTTGTGGCTTGTGTTTCGGGCATCGTTCCCGGCGATTTTCTCATCCTTCCGGATTCTCTACGACATCGGCTGGACTTACGTAATTCTGGCTGAGATGTTGAATGCTCGGAAGGGCGTGGGTTACATGGTTGAAGCCGCGCGAAAAGTGCTCGATTTCGATCGCGTGTACGCCGGCATTATCGCCATTGGCATCGCCGCGTTCCTGTTTCGATTTCTCCTGACATTCCTCGAAGGTCTCTTGTTTCCCTGGCGCAAGGTTAGTTCCACTTTTGCCGGCGGAGGCGCAGGTGTTCCCACTGCAACCGCACACCTGAAGGCGGCCAAGCATGGAACCTAAGAAGTCGAAAATCGTGATTCGGAGTGTCAGCCGGACTTTCCCAGCCGCAAACGGAGAAGTCGTGAACGCGCTTGAGGCCATTAATCTCGAAATCGAAGATGCCTATTCGCGCGAAGGGCGCGACATTGGCGAATTTCGGGTTTTGCTGGGACCTTCGGGGTGTGGAAAGTCGACGCTGCTACGCTTGATTGCCGGCCTCGATCAGGCCGACACGGGCGAGATTCTTGTCAATGGGGCGCCGGTACTCGGTCCGGGCAAAGACCGCGGCATGGTCTTTCAAAAATACACTTCGTTTCCTTGGCTGACGGTCGCTGGTAACATAGCTTACGGCTTGAAGATCAACGGCGTCCCTGAAAAACAGCGCAAAGAAACCGTGGCGCAGTTGATCCAGGAGATCGGGCTCAGCGGCTTTGAAAATGCTTATCCGGAAACGCTTTCCGGTGGAATGCAGCAGCGCGTGGCGATTGCTCGAACCCTCGCCTTGCGGCCGTCCGTCATTTTGATGGACGAGCCGTTTGGGGCGCTTGACGCTCAAACTCGCAGCGAGATGCAGCAACTTCTGCTGAAGGTATGGGACGAGACCGCCAGCACGATCCTGTTTGTTACGCATGACGTGGAAGAAGCGATCTATCTGGCGGACAGAATCTTTATTATGAGCGCGCATCCAGGAACAATCATCGAAGATGTGCAGGTACCGTTTGATCGTCCGCGCGATTTGGGCCTGAAACAGCGCAATGAATTTCACGACCTGCAAAGCTATGTTCTCGGCCGCTTGCGCAAAGCTCCGGGGACCGGACAGGTGCGGGTGAGTGTCTAGATGGCTGCCGCCGACTTCCAGGATCAGCCCGGTCCGCCTTCTCCAGCCGAAAGCATCAATTACGTAAAAGAGGCCTTCCATCTGCAATACAACTGGATCGCCATGGTGGGGGCGGGGGCGTTCGCTCTGGTCAGCGGTAGCTTCTTGCCTGTTATCCTTGCCGGTGGACTTGAGCTGATGTACTTGGCCATCGTGCCCCAGAACTGGCGTTTCCAGCGTTTAGTGCGCTCTTGGAAGTTCGCCGATCAACAGCGAGAACAGCAGCAGAAATTTTCGGAGATGCTCCGCTCATTGCCGCCTGAGATGCAAAGCAGATACGTTCATGCGGCACAAATCTGCGGCGCCATCCGCAATAATTTTGCCCAGTTTTCCAGTACCTCGCAGATTTTTTTGCAACAGATTGACTCTCGATTGCAGGGTCTGCTGAATGGCTTCGCCCGGCTCTTGCTCGCAGCCGCTCAACAGCAGCAATATCTCAAAACCACAGCGCAGAATGACATCAAGCGAGAAATCGGCTCGCTGCAGAAATCCTTGAGTAACGATCCCCCGAAGGTCCAGGAGATCAACAAGAAACGCATCGAGATCCTTACCAAACGTCTTGAGAAGAACGACAAGATCAGCGAAAACTGCAAGGTCGTCGATGCGCAGGTTTCGGCCGTGGAAGACGTATTGATGCTGGTGCGCGACCAGTCGGTCACCATGCGTGACCCGCAGCAAGTCAGCGAGCGACTCGACAGTCTGGTGCACGATGTTGAGCAGACCGAGCAGACTGTGCAGCAGGTGGAGGCGATTTTCAGCGGCATGTCGCCGGATATGGACGGTCTAATGTCGCTTGACGATACCACTTCTTCCGGCTCGAATCGGATGAGGATGTCAAACTAGATGTCTGCCAATCCCTCTAGATCGGAAAAGTACCTCGACGCACTTCCGCCCTGGGCGCGCGAACTCTCCGAGAAGTATTATTCCCGCTCGTTTGCGCTGTTTGTTCTCTATGGAAATGTGCGCGACCTGGTGCCGCTTCGCCGCGAAGGGAAAATGGATTTCGTTTCACTCGATGAGTTCTTTTCCAGCGCCCTGTTCGGACAGCGCGATATCGTCCTGCACTATGACCGCGGAGGACTGAGTTTCGGTTCAGCCGACAGTCAGTCGGACTTCCGCCGCGCTCTCGAAGGCTACGATAGTTTCCACGGCACCAGCTATTCGCAGGGCGGACTTCCGCGGAACCCGGATGCGGTGTTGAATCTGCTCGACAACTACCTTCGGCTGCGGATTGCCGATGGCAAGAAGATCGGATTGGTCATCGATTTTGCCGAGACGATTGCTCCGGCCGGCGATATATCCAGTATGTCCGCTGAGGATCGCAACTCCCTCGTGATTTTAAAGCGATGGGCGCGTAATTCCGCTTTTCTCAACGCCGATGTCACCATCTGCCTCGTCTCAGAGAATCAGATCGAGCTCAATCAGGGCATCGTGCAGAATCCCGGCGTCTCATCGATCGGAATTCCTCTACCCAACTATCCTGAACGCCTGGAGTTCATCCACGCTCAGTTGACGGCTCGCGAACTGCCCGCGGGATCTGAAGTGAACGAGGAGTCTCTCGCCACGCTGGGGGCCGGGCTGAAGCGGGTTCAACTGCAGAGTTTGATCTCGCACACAGTACAGAACCAGCAGCCTCTCACTCTGAAGTTTCTGTCGGAGCGCAAGCGCGACTTGATCGAGGCGGAATCCGGCGGGTTGCTGGAATTTGTCCAGAGCCGTTTTGATCTGTCGTTCGTCGCTGGAAACGATCAGGCAAAGCGCAAGCTTCAGGATGCCGCCGCCGCAATTCGTGCCGGGAACACCGATGTCCTTCCCATGGGATACGTTATCTGCGGGCCCGTGGGCACCGGCAAGACGTTCATCACTACTTGTTTCGCCGGCGAAGTCGGCATTCCTGCAGTGACGCTAAAGAATTTTCGAAGCATGTGGCAGGGCGTCACCGAAGGCAATCTGGAACGTGTCTTGACTTTGCTGAAGGCAATGAGCCCGATCGCGGTGATCGTCGATGAGGCGGACGCGCAACTGGGAGACCGCTCCAGTTCTGGGGACAGCGGGGTGGGCAACCGGGTGTTTGCACAGATCGCGCAATTCATGGGGAACACTGAATATCGGGGCAAGGTGATCTGGTTTCTTCTGACTTGCCGTCCCGATCTCTTGCCGGTCGACCTGAAGCGGCAGGGAAGGGCCGAAGAACATATTGCTCTTTTCTACCCTGACACGCCCGAGGAGCGACTTGCACTGCTACGCGCCATGCTGAGGAAAGTCGGAATGAATGCCTTTCCCGCCGACGTTGAGAAGTTTTTCCTCGATCGCGCCAGCACCCTCTCCGGGGCGGACATTGAGGCCGTGTTAGTTCGCAGCCGCATGCATAGCAGCCTGCAAAACAAATCCGCCGTCGACACCGAGGATTTGAAGGTCGTATTGGAAGATTTCATCCCGCCCTACTATCCCACCGAAATTGATTTGCAAAATCTTGTCGCTGTCTTGGAATGTACCAGCAAATGTCTTCTGCCCAAGCAATACCGCGACATCGAGCGCAGTGAAATAATTCGGCGGGCCAACGAACTGCTGGCGTTAGCGAGACCAACCTAGAGTCCACCATAGGCATGCGCATCCTCAAATGACAATGCCATCCATGCGAAAAACTCGCTTGGTTGGAGTGAACGGTGGAATGGCTTTCGGCCATACCCGTGGGACGTCATCGCGCCAAAATGTGCAGAAGTTCCGCTTTTCCCCGGCGCGATAGTAATGCAGCAGATACGCCTGATCGCAGGCCGTGTAGCGCGATAACCATTCGTCCACGTCGGTAATACCGGCTTCGTGAAACAGCGCAACCGCGTAGCAGGCGGCTTCCCCTTCGTAGGCAATGATCGCGGGAATCAGATCCTCATTCACGGGAGGTTTATATTGCCGTCCTGTTTCGAACGCGGCGGGATCCGTATTCCACTGGACGGTATGTCCGAAAAGGTGACCCAGCAGGAAGAGGCGCTGCTCTGGAGTCACGGCCTGATCGATATGGATTTCCGATCCGTCGAGATCCCCCGTGAGCGGGTCGGGAATATCTCTGGTTACGATCCGAATCGCGTAAAAATGTTGAAGGTGAATCTGAATTCGAGCGCCGTAGTCTGCAAATGGTATTGCCATTCAACCTATCTTGTGGGTAAGTACGGGAGGAACACTGAGTCATTCGTTGGCGTTCTTACCTTGTGGCATGAGGGCGCGCGCTATCAGTCCCAAACCACCCACGAACAGGATCAGCATTACAAGCGTATTAAAAAGACTTGTCGGCCGAAAATAGATGTGCATGTTCGCAATTACCCCGGCCAGAATAAATAATGCACCGGCAATCGTAAGGAGCCATCCCACTATGTTTTTGCCGCTCCAAAAAAGTATGCCTACGCCGATCAGCAGCGGCAGTAGCGTGATACCAAAAGTGCTGCCGCCGTAGAAACTCCAATACGAACCGATCACGCTCACTTGATTTGCGAGAAGATATCCTCCCACGCACGCCATCGCGAAACCCAACAGGAAACTCCCGAGGCCTCCCGGTGTTCCGCCCACGTCGCGCAGCGAACGGTTTTCCATACGTGGCAGGATATCAGGGCCCTCGTCCTTTGTCCCCAGCAACTTCGCCTGAGCAGAGATGCAGCTAAGTCTTCGACTTCTATTGCGCAAACAGAAATCGGGGTTTGTAATCGCCCGTGGCTGATCTCGTAACAACGTCGGCCTGGGAACAGGCCGAGTAGACTTTCCGGTGTCCAGCCAAAAAGGCTCGGGACGAAGGATGCCGAGATGAAGATTGTAGGCTGCGATCTGCATGCACGACAACAAAGCATAGAAATAGTGGACACCGAAACTGGCGAGTTCACGGAAAGACCCCTTCCCGGCAATAGTGAGCAGTACGAGAGTTTTATGCTGGCCTGGAATCGTAATCCCGAATCAGGAAAATGGCAGGAGTTTTGTTGCCCGACGAGATTCAGGACGCACACTCCGATGCCTGGAAATCGCTTGAGGCATATATAGAGAAGGTCGATGCCGAGGGCCGTGATGAGTTGAATCCGATGGACGGTATCGGACCCGAAAAATGGGAACAGATCGTCACTCTTCCGCGCTCTATCAGAAAGGTTTTAATCTGTAAGATTCCTTATGTTGTAGGGAAGCCATCTCGTCCGAATTCCACCTGAATTGGGGAGATGACGAACCTTGAGGGGCTCGATCCCTACACTTCTTATTGCCTGCACTGGTTCCCATACGAGATTATCCGTTGCAACAAGTTGAAGCGTAGTCGCGTCAGCACACGCGCTCTCTCGGAAATTGCAAATACCGAGCCCCGTTTCCTCGCGTGCCTAGCATGTCGGCTGACCTTAAACCCGTATCATATAGCGTGTGCCGTCGGCCGTTCACGAGGCACGGGCCCTCTCAAGTGGGGATCTCTCTGAGAGCCGCGACTGATGTGCTCCGACTGCCAGGGCACCCATGTTCGACCGAATGCATTCAACGGCTTCCCAAAGCAGAGGATGTTTGTGTGGCGGCGCCGCATCAGGGCGGATTGGAGGTCATGCAACCGACGAGCCGAACATGAGTCTCACCGGCCCTCTCCTCACGATTTGCTGAGTGAGTGGCTTCCGAACGCGAACTTTTTCTGAGCACTTCCCGGGGAGTGAATTCTTCAACAGGCGCAGGCCGCCTACTGGACGTAGTTTCAGGGAACCCAAATCAATGCGCTGACATGCCTTCCGTCAAGGTGAACCGGTAGTCGCCGCCCTGGTGGCGATGCTTCGACGCCGCTTGCTATGCCGAGCCGTGACCACGCCTTCGCGTCTTCGCAGGTGGGAAACTCGAGGATAACGAGGTCCTCGACTGCGCTGCCCTCGAGGACCTCGGTGCGGCCGTGAATGGCCCGAATGATTGCTGGATGTTCTTTGAGGCCGGGCGGCGCGAGCTGCTTATCGCTCAAGCTCGGCTGCGTCACGGGTCTTCTCTCGGATGACCACTACATAAGCTGGTACTTTGCTTTCCTTAATCGGAGACGAGCTTGAGGTCCCTCCAAGAACTCTTTATGCTCTTAGCTCTTAGCCTTTAGCCAGGTCGTGTGGGGACAGTCGTCCTCGGCTGTCTATGTCGAGCAACGCTCGGCTGGCTTCCCTTGCCAGCTATATCGCGCCTGTACAGTCGGCAATTTCGCCCCCCGAAACTCTGCATGATACCGCTGGCACATCCCTGCTAATCGCCCACATCGTGGCTCAGAGCTCAGCCAACACACGATGCACCAACGAAATCGCGATCGAGCCTTCGCCTACCGCAGAGGCCACTCGCTTCACATTGCCAGCGCGAACATCTCCTACGGCAAACACTCCCGGCAAGCTCGTCTCGAGCATTTGAGGTACGCGCGGAAGCGGCCAATGGTAGTCTTGTAGAACGGGGTCCAGATCGCGCCCGGTCAGAATGAATCCCTTGTTGTCCATCGCCACGCACCCCTTCAGCCAGTCGGTCCGAGGAGAACCTCCGGCCATGATGAACACGTACCGGATGTCATGGGTTGAAATCTCGCCGGTATTCTGATCCCGCCAGGTCACGCATTCGAGTTGCGTATCGCCATCGAGGCCCACGATCTCAGTGTAGTAATGCAATTCGATCACAGGGTTTTCTTCAATGCGCTGGATAAGATAGCGTGACATTGTGTCCGACAACTGACCGGACCGCACCAGCATATGGACTTTGCTTGCCGTCTGCGACAGGTACACTGCGGCCTGACCGGCGGAATTTCCGCCTCCCACGACGATTGCATCTTCCTTTACGCACAACTGGGCCTCGATGTAGGTGGCTCCGTAATAAACGCCTTGGCCTTCAAATTTGGTCAGATTTTCAAGTTTTGGTTTTTTGTATTGCGCTCCGCTGGCAATTACAACCGTGCGCGAACGAATTCCCTGACCACAATCCACGATTAACTCATACGGACTGCGGTCGCAATTGAGTTTGGTGACGTTATTGGCGATCAGCACTTTGGCGCCGAACTTTTGCGCCTGCGCCGCGGCGCGTCCAGCCAGTTCCTGTCCGGAAATTCCCAGGGGAAAGCCCAGATAGTTTTCGATCCTGGAACTCGAGCCAGCCTGCCCGCCGGGAGATTCGGCCTCGATTACTAAAACATCCAGCCCCTCAGATGCGCCGTAAACCGCCGCTGCGAGGCCTGCGGGGCCGGCGCCAACGATCACAAGGTCGCGCACCTCCGACGCTGTGATGTGCGCGTTGAGCCCCAGGCACCTCGCCAACTCTTGAATCGAAGGGCTGCGCAGCACGGTCCGGTTGTTGCAGACCACGACAGGAATTTCTTCCATCGTGACCTGAAAGTGATCAAGCATCTGCTGCGAACTGTTGTCGGTATCCAAGTCAACGTAGGTGAACGGATGTCCGTTGCGGGTAAGGAACTCGCGCAGACGCAGCGTCTTGGCCGAGTGCCGCGATCCCATCAGGATCACGTTTCCCTGGCCGCGGTTAATCAGCGTCACCCGGCGCAGGATGAAGGCGCGCATGAACAGTTCGCTCAGCTCCGCGTCTCGCGCTACGAGAGTTCGCAGTTGGGCGCTGCTCATCTCCAGAAATTCGCCAGCAGCCGTGACTCGGCCTCGCACCAGGCCGCGTCGGCCGGAGATCATGGTGATCTCTCCCGTGAACTCTCCAGCATCATGGTTAACGATCAAGCGCTCACCCTGTATGCCGGGCTGAACGATTTCCATGCTGCCCGAGAGCAGCACGAAGAATGAGATGTCAAGGTCACCAGGTTCAAAAACAATTTCTCCCGCCTTCACTTTTCGCACTCTGCTTAGAGGACGAATGCGGTTGATTTGTTCCGCAGTTAGAACGGGAAAAGCCTCACCACGAATATCGGCAGACAAAGGAGTTAATTGGGTAGACATGACTGCTCCTGCCAGAACCTAATCAGACGAAAGGCTGAGACTAGTAGATGAAGCTGACGCGGATTCGGGTTCAAGCGGGGCAAAGTGCTCCTCAGGCGAGTCCCATTTTTCCGGCACATCTCCGCCGGAATTTCCGATTCGGACCCCCAACTCGGGCACTGTACACCTGGCCTGGTCTCCAACACCAACGAATTTGCCGCCAGAGCAGGCTTTTGGGCGAGACTGCGGCTTCCACCGGCACTCCTGTGCCGTCCGGGGTCCCCCAATTGCTGCCGCGTAATCAATTTCCCGGACACTACCCCGATGCCCTCTCTCAGCTTAATTCTGCGTCCATAATCGATGATCGATAGTGGTCTGCCTGACCCCCGGGTTTCTCGGAATAGTCTAACTCTACGGATTCCTCATCCTATCGTTCCAGCCTTTCTTGCTCGCAGGACTTGCCTCTCGCGGCCAATATCCCGTAGGAAATTCCGGGAAGACGGGTTTCGCGTTGCGGCACAATTCCAGGATGTCCCATTGAGCGATCGGCACGCTGCCTGGCCCAAAAGGCGTTGGCGCACTCTACATCCGCCAGGGTGTACATTTATCGCCGATCGTCTTCGGAGGCGGTCAGGAACGCGGCCTGCGTTCGGCGACGGAAACTGTAGCAGGATTTGTGGGCTTCGGCGCGGCCGCAGACATCGCAAGAAAAGAATCGGCTGAAGAGACACCGTGCCTCATTCCTAATATATTGGGACATTCAACTCGCCGTCTGCCCGGCCACCTGAGCATCGGAGTTCGTGGCCAGGAACGGGAAGTCGGCAAGCTCCTAGCCGTTCTCGACGCCGCCGGCGTTTCCATCTCGGCTGGCAGCGGCTGTAGCGCCCACCATTCCGGGGAACCTTCCGGCGTCCTCCTGGCCATGGGATTCGACGATGAATGCGCGCGGGGATTGCTGCGCCTCAGCCTGCGACGCTTCAACACACAGCAGGAAGTCGAGTGTTTCTTGAAGATACTGCCTGGAGCGGTCGCCACACTCAGCAGCGTTGATGTTCCCCAGGAGTCTTCGCGCTCAATCGATGAACTTGCCAGCGCTCTTGGTTAAGGTCTGAGGTAGCGCCGGCACCTTGCCGGCTGTCGCGAGAGCCTGCCCTGATCGAAATCGAAGGGGCTCTCGCTCGCCGTGGCGCAATAAAAAAGCCGGACCGAATTTGCGGTCCGGCCGCCTCCAGCGTTGCCCTGTTGATAGCAACCGTTTAGTCGCCTGACGGCAACAGCATCTCCTCCGGACCTAAGTCAAGGTTAACGGGCATCTGCGGACAGTTGCCTAGAATGGGCTGGCACGCCGCATCGGGGCCGCGTTTCGGTCGCGTCAGCGGTTTCTTATCCATGAACTGTTCCGCTTCTGTGGATCCGGCCAACGCTGTCGTCGACGCCAGACCGCCGCTGATGACTTGCTGCACCTGGTCAAAGTATCCCGTGCCCACGAAGCGCTGGTGCTTCGCCGCCTCATACCCGTACTGCGCTTCGCGGCTGAATTCCTTTTCCTGGAGACGCGAATACGCGGTCATCCCCGCGAGCTTGTATCCGCGGGCGAGCTCGAACATGCTGAGATTCAGCGCGTGGAAGCCCGCCAGGGTCACGAACTGGAACTTGTATCCCATGCGCGCCAGTTCTGGCTGGAATCGCGCGATCGTCGCCTCGTCCAGATTCTTACGCCAGTTGAAGCTCGGCGAGCAGTTGTAAGCAAGCATCTTTCCCGGATACTTCGCATGAATGGCTTCGGCGAACTGCCGCGCCTCTTCCATGTCCGGATGCGAAGTCTCGCACCAGATCAGGTCCGCGTAAGCAGCGTAAGCCAGCCCGCGAGCAATGGCCGACGCTATCCCGGCGCGAATCTGGAAGAAGCCTTCCGAGGTACGCTCGCCGGTGCAGAACGCACGATCTCGGGGATCGATGTCGCTCGTCAACAGATGAGCGCTGTCGGCATCGGTGCGAGCCATGATCAGCGTTGGCACGCCCATTACGTCTGCAGCTAGCCGCGCTGCTACCAACTTCTGAATCGCCTCCGTCGTCGAAACCAGAACCTTTCCTCCCAGGTGGCCGCACTTTTTCGCCGATGAAAGCTGGTCTTCGAAGTGAACGCAAGCCGCACCCGCTTCGATCATCCCCTTCATCAGTTCAAAAGCGTTCAGGGTGCCGCCGAATCCCGCTTCGGCATCGGCAATCAACGGAGCAAACCAGGTCTGCCCCGGTGCGACTTTGCCCTCTGCGTGATGTACCTGGTCTGCGCGCTGCAGCGCATTGTTGATGCGCCGGCAAAGATTCGGAACGCTGTCCGCCGGGTACAAACTCTGGTCGGGATACATAGTGCCGGCATTATTTGCGTCCGCCGCGACCTGCCATCCGCTAACGTAGATCGCTTTCAGCCCAGCCTGCACCTGCTGCACCGCCTGGTTACCGGTCATGGCGCCGAGCGCGTTAATGTAAGGGTCAGTCTGCAGCAGTTCCCACAGACGCTCCGCTCCCATGCGAGCGAGCGAGTGCTCAATGTGGATCGAGCCACGCAAGCGCAGCACATCTTCTGGTGTGTACGGACGCTCGACGCTGTTCCAGCGCGGATTCGACGCCCAATCCTCCTTGATTGCGGCTTGGGCAAGAGCATATTGCACGACCCGTTCTTGGTCGCTCAATGGCTGCTCGATCTGATGTTGGGTTAAGGGTTGAGCGCTGTGTCCGTTTCCATTGGCCGACATGTACTGATCTCCTGACATTGCTGGTCCTGGGATGAGTGGCTGGTTAAACCGGATTAAATTCTCCGTTCACAATCATGGCTTCACTAATTTCGCGTGCGCGGCGGAAACGATCCGCCTCCTGAGGTACTGAGTTCGAGGGGAGTCCGGCTAACAATCGCTCGAGTTCCTCATCGAACAGCCGGGTGATGAACTCCGGAGTGTGCTTCACGCTTTGCCCCTGCTCATCCTGAACGGGAACGAGATCGCGATGCAGCGCGCGCTGCGCAATCATTAGGCGATAGATGCGGTCGGTGGCCAGGTCTTCCATGTAGCCGTCGAGCAAGCTTGCGCCTCTGCCGCTCAGCACTCCGTGCCGGTAGCGAATCACGGTTCGCACCGCCGCGCGCGTACCGTTCAAAGTGCGGGCGCCCACTCCCAGCGGCTGCGGCCGAAGATCGGGATAACGGCTAGCATTCTTGGGCCGCGCCTGAAGTTGATTGGGGTAAAGGAACTGCGCTACCGCAATCGCATTCTGATCCGGATGTCCGGTCCACGCGCCATCCATCAGGCAGTCGGCTTCGTTCTTTTTATCTTTTTCGAGGACGGCCAGAGCGCGCGCATTCAACTCAGAATCTTCGCGACTAGGGTATAGCGCCGTCATTCCGCCGATCGCGAGAATGCCGCGGCGATGGCAGATCTCCGGCATCAGTTCCCGGAGGTTCTGAAAGAAAGCAACATTGTGCGGAATGGTGTTGCGATCCGGCAGAACCCAGTCTGGATCGTCGAGGTTGAAGTGAATCAGGCTCGCCATGTAATCCCAGCGGCCAAGATTCAATCCGATAATGTGATCCCGCAGGTTGTAAGCGAATTCCTCCATCTGAAACGCCAGCGGGTGCGACTCCACCAGCGCCATGCACTTGATGTAGTTGTGGGGAAGGCCGCGCCACTGCGCCAGCGCCTTGAACAGATCGCGCCACCACAGCGCTTCCTCCGCCGACTCTGATTTCGGAATGTAAACGCACAGCGGATGCTGTAACTCTTCAGGATTGATCTCATAAAAGATCCGAGCCACATCGGCGAGTGACGCCGACACCAGTTCGCCGGGAAGCAGGCCGGCCTGGCTTAAGTGCAATCCGCGCGGACGCGTGAAGATCACCGTGCCATTTTGCTGAATGCCTACCGTCCGGTCGCGCTTCTTGTCGTAATAACTCAGCTCTCCGCGCAGGCAGGCCAGAATGTTGGCAACGCCCTTCTCGTGATGTGACCACTCGTTGACACAGGAATCTTCCAGATCGAGCATCACGCCGGGCGCGCCTGAGTTCAGCATCTTTACGCAAAGTTCGCCGTCGTCTGCGGGCCCAGTCATCTGGTTGCGCTGATCGCGGCACCACTCCGGCAGCGTGATCCGCCAGCCATTGCGCACGGTGTCAGAAGGGAAGTGGTGCTTGGGCTTGTCTCCCTCGAGAGATCGCTGCAGCACCTCGAGCCGCTTCCATGCGAGTTGTTGCTGGCGCGGAGTGAAGGTGCGGTGCAGAGGTAAAAAGAATTCCATAAAGCCGGAAGGAAGAGCGCGGGCGGCATCGAATCCCGCCGGTGTGCTGCTGATCGGGTTAACTAAGCCTTCCATCTCCGTCGTGGTTACTGTCGGCGTCATAATCTCGGGCCCTCAATCGAATGTCGACTCCATTTCGGCGTTCAATATAGTGAACGGTCATTCACTATACTGGCGGATCGTACGGCGCTCAAATGTCGCGGTCAAGCTCCTTGTGCAATATGCTGAACATGCATTCATTTTGTTGGCGGACTAAGGTTTTGTTACCATAACGATTTAGCGATGAATTCCCAGGGCGAATCTCCTTCGGTTGCGGTCGAGCGAGCGCTTGCCATGCTGGAAGCGGTTGCCCACGAACCCGAAGGCCTCAGCAATGCCGAGATCAGCCGCAAGCTTCAGATTCCAAAGAGTTCCGCCAGTTACATCCTGCGCACGCTCGAAACCCAGGGCTACCTGAATCGGGAGGCGCCAAGCGGCAAGTACCGCGTTGGACTGAAGATTCTGAGCCTGAGTCGCGGCGCCCTCAGCGGCATCGACGTGCGCGAGGTTGCGTTGCCCATCATGCGACACTTGGTGGAAAAGACCAGCCTTACCTGCCATCTCGCGATTCTGGATGGACCCGAGGCCGTCTACATCGAGAAAGTAGAGCCCCCTGGATTCATCCGCATGGACACCTGGGTCGGTCGCCGCATGCGCGTTCATGCCACCAGCGTGGGAAAAGCCCTGGTGGCTTACGTTCCTCAGGACCGACTCGAAAAAATAGTTGCTGAGCGGGCCATGGAAAAACGCACTCCGAAGACCATCACCACCATGCCGCGTCTTCTCAAGGAACTGGAAAAAGTACGCACTCAGGGCTACGCCGTTGACGATGAGGAAAACAATCTTGGAGCGCGTTGCGTGGGCGCACCCGTTTTCAACCAGAAGGGTGCGATCGAGGCCAGTGTAGGCCTGAGCGGGACCATTAGCCAGGTCAATGCTCAGACCATGCCGCGCATCCTGGAAGCCCTGAAGGACGCAGCGCGCCATGTCTCCATGCAATTGGGCTATCGCGCTCCGCACCGCCGAGTTGGTGTATAAACAGTTTCCGCGCAAGAATTCCGCATGAGCAGCAACGACTCCATCCAGGAAATTGTTCGACACTACACGGACATAGACGAATCTTCCCGTCTGCGACTGGTTGGTTTCAACTCGAACACGCTCGAACCCAGGAACTGATTCTCCGTCATCTCCCGCCAGCCCCCAGCCACAATCATTGACGCCGGCGGAGGCGCAGGAGCCTATGCCTGCTGCCGAGCCTCGAGCGGTTATCAAGTGCATCTTCTGGATCCTGTTCCGAAACGCCTTGAGCAGGCGCGGGCATCATCTGTTCGGCAGGCCGAACCTCCTCTCGCGTCTGCGGAAGTTGGCGACGCGCGCCACCTGCCCACGGCGATGCCACCGCCGATGCAGTTCTGCTTCTCGGTCCGCTCTACCCTCTCGTCGAAAGGGAAGACCGGCTCGCCCGTTTGCGGGAAATTCAGCCCGTTCTGCGCCCAGGAGGTTGAGTGTGGGGCGCCGCCATCAGTCGTTTCGCGTCGTTGTTTGACTCGCGGTCGAGCACATTCCTCGATGATCCCGTGTTCGCGGGGATCCGGGCACGCGATTTGGACGACGGTCAGCAGCGCAACCCTACCAACAATCCCGTCTACTTCACCGACGCGTTCTTTCATCGTCCAGAAGAACTATCGCAGGAGTTTCGCAGCGCCGGTTTTCGAGCGCCAGGGT
>Ga0210406_10001024_pt1 | contig 35741 bp, 32 predicted proteins | sample IncBWC30MmetaG_FD_155454 | JGI IMG/M metagenome (GOLD analysis project Ga0210406, IMG submission 155454) | Forest soil microbial communities from Barre Woods Harvard Forest LTER site, Petersham, Massachusetts, United States - Inc-BW-C-30-M | ecosystem: Environmental > Terrestrial > Soil >... | reverse complement strand
TGGCGGCCTTTTTTATTTTTTCTCTTAATTTTAGTTTTTTCCATCCTGCGCAGTCCTCAGTCGCGATGATTCTCCGGGAATAGTTTTCGTGCGGCGAGCAAGAAATGCTCGTCACTCTTCGGAGAACCGCAGTCGAGGGATGGTTTTGGCTACAGGGTCCCATGTAGGCGGCAAAAAAATATTCCCCACATAGCTGTCAGGCAGTCCCGACGACAGCCAGCTAAACCGTGCAAATCCAGCGCGAAAATACTTTTGCATCGAACCTCTGGTCACTGGCGCGGAATTTAATGGCCTCTAGTTTGCTGGTCATCCGCGAGAGCCGCCTTGGCTCCTGGAGGATTTGTGAAAAATCGGATTCTATCTCTCTCTTCTATCGCCACCCTGGCCGTTGTATTCGGCTTGATCTCCTGGGGCAGCGCATTTGCTCAAACCACTTCCACCCCTTCGGATCAATCGACGCCGCAGACTCAGTCAACGCCAACGCCCGATACTCCGCCGTCGCAGCAGACGCCGCAAACCCAACCGACGCCGACCCCAGATAACCCGCCGGCAACGCAGCAGACGCCGTCCGCTCAGAGCCAAGATCAGACGCCGCCGCCGGATCAGACGCAGCCACCGAGTTCGAAGGACAACTCCTCGGCCGCGGGCACAGACGCCGCCAGTGCCGACAGCCAGTCTTTTTCCGGAACTGTCGTAAAGTCGGGCGACAAGTACATGCTGAAGGATGACTCCGGAAAGATGTACGACATCGACCATCAGAGTGACGTCAGCAAGTTCGACGGCAAGCACGTTCGCGTGAAGGGCACGCTGGATGCCAGTGGCACCAAGATTCTGGTGAAGTAGTCGTTGCCGTTTAATTCAGAAAAACATGCACCGAGGGCACAGGGTGGAGAGCCTTGTGATCCTCGGTGAATTTTTTGGCCCGCGGTCGCTAATTTACTTTCTCTGCAATTGTGACGACTCCGCCTTCAGGATCCTGAAAATAAATTCGCGGGTCCCATAAAATTGTTGTTTCAGCGCCATGGTGATCTGGCCGCCGCTTTTCTGGATGGCGCGGCGACGTTGCGGACGCCAAGATTGGGCGCGGGTTTCTGTAATTTCGAGGTTCCCCTTTTTTGCTGGAGGGCGCGACCCACACCGAGGTTGTGTGCTCGCCACGCCTCCATTCACGCTCCTTGCTCTTTGCGAAGGGAACGCAGGTAGGGCCGCCTCAGTGCCTTATGGCGCCGCCAGGGAAAGGGCAGACGCGCGGGGCCCGCGACGTAGGAGGAAAACGATACCATGGGAGTCAAACTCGGGTTGATTCCGCTGGGAGTGGAGGAGTGGAGCAATGACGATGAGCAACGCCAAGTACTGGATTCAGAAGTTGCAACTTGAGCCGCATCCCGAGGGTGGGTATTTTCGGCAGAGCTACCGTTCCGAGGTTGTGATTGCCCGGGAGGCCTTGCCGGCGGGGTTTTCGGGAGCGCGGGCGGTTTCGACCGCTATTTATTTTCTCTTGGAAGAAAAGAATTTCTCCGCCTTTCACCGGTTGCGATCGGACGAGCTTTGGCATTTCTACGCGGGCGAACCGCTGATGGTGCATGGAATCGAGCCGGAGGGAAAGTATTTCCGAATTCTTCTCGGCCGCGAGCCGGAAGCGGGTCAGATTTTGCAGGCGGTGGTCCGGGCAGGAAGTTGGTTCGCTTCGCATGTGGCGGATTGGAATTCTTTTTCGCTTGTCGGATGCACGGTCGCGCCGGGATTTGATTTTGAGGATTTTGAGATGGGAGAGCGGGAGGAATTGGGCGCACGTTATCCGCAGCATCGGGAATTGATTGCGCGGTTGACCCGACACGACAAAGCTTGAACCACCGAGGACACAGAGGAGCCCAGAGAACAGAAATCCTGCTGGAACGCTCGGGTCCTCTGGGGTTGGAGATTCATCTCACGGCAGCCGCTTTTTTGGGAAACATTTCACCGATGCGCCGGATCTGCGCGCCGACGCCTTTTAACTTTTCTTCGATGTGCTCGTAGCCGCGGTCGATATGGTAGACGCGGTCGATGATGGTTTCACCGTCTGCGACAAGCGCGGCGAGGACGAGCGACGCCGAGGCCCGCAGGTCACTGGCCAGCACGGCGGCGGCGCTCAGCGGAGTTCTGCCGCGGACCACGGCGCGGCGGCCTTCAATCTTGATGTTTGCGCCCATGCGCACCAATTCCTGGGCATGCATGAACCGGTTCTCAAAAATATTCTCCGTGATGACCGACGTGCCCTCGGCCTGCGTGGCCAGGGCCATGAATTGCGCCTGGCAGTCGGTGGGAAATCCCGGATGCTCTTCGGTCGACATGTCTGCCGCGGTGAAAGGATTGTCGCCCATGACGCGGACGGAGTCGGCCGTGCACTTGGTTTTGACTCCGACTTCGTGAAGTTTGTTGAGCAGCGCATCGAGGTGGGAAGGATCGCATCCCGCGATGTTGAGATCGCCTCCCGTCATGGCTCCGGCGATGATGAACGTGCCGGCTTCGATGCGGTCGGGGATGATGCGGTGTTTGGCGCCCTTCAGTTTGCTCACGCCTTTGATGTGAATGGTGGGCGTTCCGGCGCCTTCGATCTTCGCTCCCATCTTGTTCAGAAGCGCGGCCAGGTCGGCTACTTCGGGCTCGCAAGCGCAGTTCTCGAGAATCGTCTCACCGTCGGCGAGGGTCGCCGCCATGAGCAGGTCTTCGGTGCCGGTCACCGTGATCCTGTCAAAAACAAATTCCGCGCCTCTTAGCCGGTCGGTGCTGGCTTCGACGTAGCCGTGTTCCTGCGTGATCTTTGCGCCGAGACGCTCGAGACCTTTGATGTGGAGATCGATGGGCCGTTGTCCGATGGCGCAACCGCCGGGGAGAGAAACGCGGGCGTGGCCGCAACGGGCCACGAGTGGGCCCAGGACCAGCGTGGAGGCGCGCATGGTTTTAACCAGCTCGTAGGAGGCTTCGGGAGCGGCGAGTTTAGCGCAGTGAATGGTCGTGCGATGCTGGGCCCGCCCGTATCCGAGTTCGACTTCGGCGCCCATGGCAGCCAGGAGGTTGCGTGTGGTCTGGATGTCGCGCACCTGAGGAATGTTTTCGAGGATGACAGGTTGATCGGTGAGCAGAGCCGCGGCCATGCAGGGGAGCGCGGCGTTTTTAGCGCCGCTGACCCGGATCGTGCCGAGCAGGGGCTCTCCGCCGCGAAGAATAAATTTGTCCATGTTAGAAGTCCCGGATAAGACCACATTTTAGCCGGGAATCGTGGCCGGGGTGGTTAATCGAAAGAGCACGGCCCGATGGGCTTTACGCTATGCCGCTGGCCCTTGCAGCAAATGAAAATATCTCCGCGCTTTTTTCACGTCGCGCGCGATCTGTTCGCGTAGAGCCTCGACGGTGGGAAACTTGATTTCGTCGCGCAGCCTCTCGAGGAAACTGATCTCGACCTCGGTCTCCGGCGTGAGTTCAATGGGATGGAAGTTCAGCAGATGAGTTTCGATGGCAAATAATTCCGCTCCGAAGGTGGGACGATTGCCAACGTTGGTGACGGAATCGAAGCGCTCCGTGCCCACCCGCGTCCAGGTAATGTAAACCCCGTCTTTGGGAACCAGTTCTTCGTAGCGCGCCAGGTTGATGGTGGGCACGGTGTACTTCGATCCGTAGCCGCGTCCGCGGCCGGGTGTGCCGAGGATGCAGAAGGGACGCGCCAGCAGATGGCGGGCCCGACTGACGCGACCGGCAGTGAGTAGTTTGCGAATCTGGCTGCTGGAGACGCTTTCGCCGCGCAGAGTCATCTCGGGATAAACCTTAACCTCGAAGCCCATCTCACGACCGAGCTCGGCAAGCATCGCCATGTCGCCGGCCGCCTTATGGCCGAAACGGAAGTTGAACCCTTCGTGCACTTCGCGCGCGTGCAGCTTTTTCTTGAGAATGCGCTCGGCAAACTGGCGGGGAGTCATCAGTGAGAGATCGCGCCCGAAAGGCAGCAGCAACACGGAGTCGATGCCGGTAGCTTCCAGCAGGCGCAATTTTTCCGGTGTGGGCGTGAGCAGCTTCAAACCTGCCTCGGGCCGCAGGATCCGCGTGGGGTGCGGCTCGAAGGTCACGGCGACCGCCTTCGCCTGGCTAGCCTGCGCCCGCGAGACGATCTCGCCCAACACGTGGGCATGCGCCCGGTGGACGCCGTCAAAGTTGCCAACGCTGACTAGCGCAGGCCCGAAACTCAGAGGGAGATCGTCGAGTTTATGGAAGATCTGCATGGATTGCCGCTTGCGAAGTCAGCTAGGACTCCGGCAAATGCTGATTGTTGACCTCCGATTGCCGATTGGACACCCAATGCAGCATCCGAATGGCTTTGCGAGATCGCAAACCTCAAACCTCAGTTTCCAGTCAGGAATCAGATGGCAAACTCCAGTTTCATTCCGTCGTGCGACAAACGCACGTGTTTCGGCAACATGGCATTGGTGGCTTCATGCGCCAGGTCGTGGCAAATGTGAGTGAAGAAGGCGCGCTTCGGTTTCAGCCGATCCACGATGGCCAGAGAATTCTTCACCGTGGAGTGGGTGGGATGAGGCTTGTGCCGCAGGGCATCCAGAAACAAAATATCCAACCCTTCCAGTTGATGCATGGAGGATTCCGGGATTTCGCTGTGATCGGTAAGATAGGCGGCCGAGCCGAAGCGGTACCCGTAAATCTGGGTTTCGCCGTGAATCAGAATCACCGGCTCAAAATGCGCTCCTAACACATCCACCGGACCATCAATCGGACGCAGTTCAAGCAGGGGGAGTCCGCCGAATTTATAATCGGCATCGAAAATGTAGCTGAACATTCTGCGCAGAAATGCCGCGGCGTCGGGCCGCGCGTAAAGTGGCAACTTCTCCGGTTTGTGCCGGTAGCTGAAAGGACGCAGATCGTCGATGCCCAAAATGTGATCGGCGTGGGTGTGAGTGTAGAGCACAGCGTCAACCCGGGTGATGTTTTCGCGGACAGCCTGGGCGTAAAAATCCGGAGTGGTGTCGATCAGCACGACCTTGCCGCCGTACTCGAGCATGATCGAAGGCCGGGTGCGCCGGTCGTGCGGATCGCTGGAGTGGCAGACGGCGCACTCGCATCCCAGCGTGGGCACGCCCATCGACGTGCCGCTTCCCAGCACGGTCAAGGTCGCTTTCATCTTCTCGCTTTCACTGGCTGGCTCTTATCTTTTCGCTTTTATCGCCCCGCTGGTTCCAGTGGCGGGACCTGGCTGGGGGGGCCGTGCGAGCGCGTTGGTCACCTCCACATAGGCCATGCGCAATTCATACAGACTATTCTGCAGGAAATTGTCTTCCGCCGGCGTGAGATTGGTCTTAGTTTTCCGCGCGATCAGGCTCAGTGTGTCGATGGTCTGGCGCGCGCCAATGATGTCGACATGCGGCGGCCCGTCCGGCGGCCGCATCAATCCCAGTTGCATCATGGCGGTCATGTAGAGCGAGGCGAGAAAACGCTCAAACGTCATCTCGAAATCCTTGGCGGAATGGCCGCTCAGTTCGACCTGTGTATCCAAATCCTTGGCGGACTGGCGATAGGCGGCGGCCTGAGCCTCCTGCTCCGCGTTGCTGGGCGGTACGGGCATTTCACGATCCGCTGTCGCGCTGGTCTCTACCGCCGCCGGCGCCGTTTCCGGAGGCGATACATCTTTCGGGGTTATCGGGATCGGCGCCTTGGCCGCCTCGACCTCCTCGGGAGCATCGCTGCGCAATTCGCCCTCTGCGGTGAACAGTCGCCGGTCGGTTACTTTAAAGCCGGATTGTTCCTGTCTTTTCTCAGCCATAATCTCTCTCCTCAAAAGCGCGCCGGAGTTTCTCCGCGCTCCTCGTTGCTCGTGCTTCGCGTCCCTAGCGTGGTCTAAATTCTTCCCGCTAGATGCATTGCAGTTTGAGTTCGATACTATCCGTGGTTGTGGCAGTCATCCCCGTAACCGTTTTTCAGGCGGAGGGAAGGATAATTGCGAACGGGTTCGGAACCTCCAGCAAGCTCCCTCGCCCCGCTGGGGGAAAACGCGGGGCTTCGGGATGACGCGCCTCCAAGAATGGTCAAAACTCCAAGATGGACAATGGTCTTTGATCACGCCGGATGCTGCTCCAGGGATCGATCTTCCTGCCACAACCTGCTATCGGTGACCGGCAATTGCACGACGATCGCCCTGGCAGTGCCGATCGTAACCTCGCGTCCCGGCACCCCCAGTTCGCGTCGAATGTATCCCAGTGCCACAGTTTTCTCGCCGCTTGGTGCTCGCAGCGAAGCCGTGCTGGTAATCTCTCCAACTTCCTTTTCGCCAGCAACAATTTTCGTTCCGCTGGCGATCTCGGCGAAGCCTTCTGCCAGAAATCCGGCGAACTTACGGTGAACCGCTCCGCGCGAGCGAATGCGTTCGACGATTTCCTGTCCGACGTAGCATCCTTTATTGAAGTTCAGGGCGCGTGCCTGCTCGGTCTCCTGCGGCAGGTCGCGCTCCCGGATGTCCACACCATACCGCGGAATGCCTGAGACGACGCGGTGCAACTCCAGAGCGTCGGAACCCACGGGCCGAGCTCCGGCGGCACGCAAAGCTTCCCAGAGTTCGCGTACCTGTTGAGACGCGATCCAGATCTCATAGGACTCATGCTCGGGGTTCTCGCCGCGTACCACCGTGCACTGCAAACCATCGCAATGGCATCGTGGAGTGACAATCTCGAGCGGTTTTGTATCGGGAACCGTAATCCCGGCGGCGGTCAAGAGCTCCTGCGATTTCGGCCCAGCAATACCCAAGGCAGTCATTTTCTCGCTGAGGTTGGTAACTTCGACGTCGTCCATGATGATGTAATGCTCGAAGGCCGCCAGAATCTTCTCCACCTGCCCCGAGTCGGTGTCCACTGTAATGGATTCTCCGCGATGGTAAGCATAAAGATCGCCCAGGATATGCCCCTGTGGATTCAGCAAAAACGCGTACACTCCCTGGCCGACTGCTAAGTCGCGGACATTGTTGGTGACCATGCCGTTCAGCCAGCGTACGCGGTCGCTGCCGGTAAGGGAAATCTTGGCCCGGAAGCCAAGATCATAGACACCGCAACCCGTGCGCAGCGCGGCAAACTCACCTTGGGGATCGCCGAAACCTGCCGCCGTCGTCGCGCCACGATAGTCGCTGACGCCCGCCGCGCCTAAGCCTTGGCCATGAACCTGAAGTGCTGTAATCTGCATGCCTAGTTCGATTATAGCGATTGTGTTAACTTTTCTGCCGTGGACTCGAAAAAGGAAAGCCAGAGGCGCATCGCCGTCATCCCTGGAGACGGCATAGGCCAGGAAGTCATCCCCCAGGCGGTGAAGGTAATCCAGGCTTCGGGCGCCGATGTGGAATTAACGCATTTCGACTGGGGAGCCGATCGCTACTTGCGCGACCAGATCACGGTGCCGCCCGGCGGTTTTGCCATGCTGGGCCGCGACTTCGATGCGATTCTGGTGGGCGCGTTCGGCGACCCTCGGGTCAAGACCAACATCCACGCTAAAGAAATTCTTCTCGGCATGCGCTTCACAATGGATCTCTACGCCAACCTGCGCCCGGTGCGACTGCTGGATGGAGCGTTGTGCCCGCTGAAAGGAGTCGAGCCGAAGGATACGGACTTCGTGGTGCTTCGGGAAAATACCGAAGGCGTCTACACGGATGCGGGCGGCGTATTTAAGCAGGGCACGCCTGATGAAATCGCCACCCAGGAAGACATCAACACACGCAAAGGCGTAGAGCGCATCATCCGTTATGCCTTTGAGTATTGTGAAGGGCACACGAAGGTCGACGGCTTTCCGCGTCAAAAAGTGTTGATGTGCGATAAGTCGAATGCCATGACTCACGCCGGGAGCCTGTGGCAACGCGTGTTCAAGGAAGTGAGCGGCGAGTATCCGCAAATCACCGCGCAGCACATGTATGTGGACGCACTGTGCATGCAGATGGTGCGCGATCCGCGGCAGTTCGACGTGATCGTCACGAATAATATGTTTGGCGACATTATTACCGACCTGGCGGCGGGCTTGCAGGGCGGGCTCGGGATGGCCGCCAGCGGCAATATTCATCCCGGCAAGACATCGATGTTCGAACCGGTACACGGATCCGCGCCGCTGATTGCGGGAAAGAATATGGCGAATCCGTTCGGCGCGATTCTAACGGCGGCGATGATGCTCGGGCATCTGGGGATGGCCGCAGAAGCAGGAAAGATCGAAGCCGCCGTGCTCGAAGCCGTACGCCAGAAGAAGACCACCCAGGACATCGGCGGGGTGCTGGGGACAAAGGAAGCGGGCGAGTGGGTGGCAGCAAGAGTATCGCGGGCAAGTTCACCCAGCGCTGGCTGAACGTTTCCGCGTCATCGCCGTTCGCCGGCAGGGTGGGCGGAATGTTGGCGATGAAAGTTTATCTCGATCCGGAGTAAACCCCGTTGAGGGCCTGGTTCCGGCGCGGAGCGAGCAGCGCACCCACGAGCACCGCCGGAATAATCGTCAGGAGAAAGGTCAGGTGATACCACGCGGGAAACTTGCTCCAATTGGCGATGTGCCAAGGCGCGAACATTGCAAGCACCACGCTGCCGACGCTCAACGGCGCCCAGCGGCTCGATGGGGATATCCAGCCTGTTACGGCACCAGCCACCAGCGAGGTCACGATAGCCATCAAAAGGCGTGCCCACTTCATGCCCAGCGTGAACTGGAGCGTGTGCTCGGCAGCAGTGTAGTTCGGCAGGCTCAGGCGAAGCACACGGTTGATCACCGTGACGACGACAAACCACGTGAGGAGTCCGGCGAGGCAGGCGAGAATGGAACGCTTCATCACACATCCCTCCTTTAAGATAAGCATAATAGTACAATTAGACTAATGAAAGCTGAACTATATATTTTGGGCGTACTGCACCGCGGCGACTTTCATCCCTACGAGATCAAGCGGCGCCTGACCCAGGCCATGATCGAGTGTTTTACGGATGTAGATGTCGGCACGCTCTACTACGCCGTGCGCCAGCTTGCCGAATGTGGCTTGTTAACCGCGGTCGCCCAGCAGCGCGTGGCTCGGGGCGGCATGCGTACTGTCTACCGCATTACTCCGCGCGGACGCGACCGCTTTCGTGAACTACTGCACACGCAGTTTGCCGCCGAAGGCGGCCTGCGGGAGACTGTTTACGGCCCGATGCTCTTCTTGCATCTCGCCGACCTCAACCTGGTCGCCGAGGCTCTGCGCACCCAAATCGACAGGCAAAATGCGCGGCTGGCGGAGATCCGGAAATTGCATCGGCAATGGATAACGATGCTGTCCACCGGTAGCCGCCACCTGATGCAGCACATGGTGGAGCAATGCCGCCTCGACCTCCGCTGGCTCCGCGCGGTACTTGCCGATGTGGAGGCGGGACGCATTCGCGATACCCCTGACCCAGCTCGCCTCGCAGCCAAGACCTAATTGGGTTACGACCCAGCCAGTTCTTGGGTGGTCGGCTCACCTTGCTTTACACGATTAGGGAACAGTACCCCGTGACTGGGGCGGAATCCCGAGAACAGGCTATGATCCGTTGCGAATAGGGTACTTCTGCGGATAGGCGAATGACCACCCGATGCACGCTGCGAACGCCAGGTGCGCAACTGTTTTGATGCTTTCTTGACTTCATTGGGGTCGCGACCCAAAATAGATCGCACGGATTTTAACTATTCGGCGCATTCATTCCAGAGGGCCTATTTAACAACCAAGGAGACCAGCATGAAACGAATCACATTCGTTTGCATGGCGCTGCTTGTGGGCGTGTGCGCCGCATTCGTGCCAACCGCGGTTGCCCAACATGAGCATCCCGCAGGCGACCCGAACAAACTCGGCAAGGTGAGTTTCCCCGTTTCCTGCGAACCATCGGTTCAGCCGCAATTCAGCAGCGCGGTGGCGATGCTCCATTCTTTTTGGTACGAGAAGGCTAGCGACACTTTCGCTGCTATTGCACAGAAAGACCCCACGTGCGGCGTGGCCTACTGGGGAATCGCCATGACCTACTACCATCAGGTCTGGCAAGCGCCCGGCCCGGCTGATCTAGAAGCAGGAATTGCCGCGGTAGAAAAAGCAAAGTTAGCTGGTGCCAAGACACAGCGCGAACGCGATTATATTGCGGCGATCGAGACGTTCTACAAGGACACCGACCAACTCGACTACCGCACTCGCGCCTTGGCTTACGAAAAGGCCATGGAGCAGCTGCAAGCGCGCTATCCTGACGACCATGAGGCCGCGATTTTCTATGCACTGGCACTGCTCGCCACCGCGCCGCCAACCGACAAAACGTATGTGAATCAGAAAAAGGCTGGCGCGATCCTTGAGCCACTATTTGCAGAACAACCAGAACACCCCGGCATAGCTCACTACATCATTCACGCCTACGATTACCCACCGCTGGCTGACAGGGCTTTGGACGCAGCGCGACGATACGCTCAGATTGCGCCAGACTCACCGCATGCGCTCCACATGTCGTCCCACATCTTCACCCGGCTCGGCTTATGGCAGGAGTCCATTGACTCCAACCTCGTTTCGGCAGCCTCGGCCCAGAAAAACAATGCGCCCGGCAACGAGCTGCACGCGAAGGATTACCTGATCTACGCGTACCTACAAGGGGGGCAGGATCGCGAAGCGAAAAGAGCACTGGATGCGCCGCCACCGGGCCGTCCTGACGATCCGCAATATATGAACTGGTTGTACGCTATGGGCGCTTCGCCTGCGCGCTACGCTGTGGAGCGGCATCGCTGGGCAGAAGCCGCCGCGCTCCTTATACAGCCGAATACTTTTCCCGGCGGACGGGCAGCGTGGACGGAAGCGAACCTGCATTTCGCGCGTGCTCTCGGCGCCTCACATACGGGGCAAATCGATGTTGCCGAAAAAGAGGTATACCAGCTCGCATCCCTGCGTGACACGCTTACGCAAGTCAACGACAGCTATTGGGCTGACCAAGTGGATATCCAACGCCAGACCGCCACCGCATGGATCACGCTGGCCAAGGGCAATCCCGAAAACGCTCTCACCCAGATGCGTTTTGCCGCTGAGCATGAGGACCGGACCGACAAGAACAACGTCACCCCAGGAGTCATCCTGCCAGCTCGCGAACTGCTTGGGGAGATGTTGCTGGAGCTGAAGCAGCCCGCGCAAGCGATGATTGAGTTCGAAGCCACGCTGCGCACGGCGCCAAATCGTTTCAACGCGCTGGCCGGCGCCGCGCGTGCGGCCAAGCTTTCGGGCCATCAAGAGAAGGCGAAAACATACTATGCCAAGCTCCTGGACATCTGCCAGCATGCCGATGGAGACCGGCCCGAAGTTCAAGACGCCCGCTCGCTATTGGCCCAGAAGTGAGCTGCCGCTCGCATAGCCGCAGGTGAACGAACCGGCAAGCCAAGACGACCTTGAGCGGGGCTTGGCCAGGGTTATGGAAGTATCACCGCAGGTTGGCAAACCTTCCACAACTGCCCCCCAGCTCAAGGATTCGGCTCGATGCCAATGCGATCATGCCAATGCGATCATGCCAATGCGATCATGCCAATGCGATCATGCCAATGCGATCATTGACAGCTGATCGAATTCGCTGCTTACAGCCAAGATAGCGTTCGGTCGTCTGCATCGAAACGTACCCCAAGAGAAATTGAATCTACTCCAACTCGCCTCCCCATGCGTGGCAGAGCCGAGCCCAGCCCAGGTCCGTCGCCTATGCGTCATCCCAGTCTCCCCACTTCCTTCCCACTTGGTTGACCCGACGGAACAGCAATCCTCGATCAATTGCGCCTGCGGCGAGCCAATCCTCCAGTTTCGGTTCTCACCCAATCCGGAACCGGAACCGTTCGAACGTGGCCTCCCTTGCCGACCAGATCAACGATGGCCCAATGCTGTTCGCGCTGAGGCCGTTCATCACCGCAGCCTTGACGTATTCAAGCTCGGGCAAGCGCAGGATGGACTTGGTACGATTGCGTCTTCTTCTGGAACTGGGCTTCTGCTTCATGACCGTGGCCTCCGTGCCACCGATCAATGATCAGAGTGCCGCGACTGTAAGGTGAGAGTTGCCCGTGATACGCCAAATGCATAAGTGCGGCCCAACAACGTGTAGCGCGGCGGCGTTCTCAATTGACAACTACTGACACGGTCGCAGATACTGCAATCTGCGCATGTAGGATGCAACGGCACGTCGCCGCAGGGCAATGCCCACCTACGATCTCATCGTGGAGGCCCACATGCCCAATCTGGAAAACCTCAAAAAGCAAGCCAAGCTCATATTGCGGTGGCATCGCGAACGCCACTATCCCGTCGCCGCACAAATCCGCGAGCATTTGCCTCGTTTCCTGAATACGTCCGACTCCGAGATTCTTGCGGCGAGCTTTAAGCTCAGCGATGGGCAAGAAATGGTCGCTAGACAGCAAGGCTTCGATAGTTGGCAAGCCCTGAAAACTGGACTTTCGACCGCGTCGTTCAAAGTGAAATCATCGCCATCCAAAGCAACGATTGTCAGTGCAGAGCCGCAACTGTTGGTCACCGATATCAACAGATCATGCGAATTTTTCCGTGAGAAGTTAGGCTTTTCGCTTGTATTCAGTTACGGCAAACCTCCCTACTATGCACAGGTGGGTCGCGACGCGGCGCGACTCAATCTAAGGTGTGTCGAGCGACCAGTAATCGAGTCGACCGTGCGCGATCGGGCGGAACTCTTGTCGGTATCTATGACCGTCGCTACAGCGCACGAGATCAAGCTGCTGTTTCTTGAGTTTCAGTCTGCTGGTGTTGCCTTTCACCAGACGCTGAAAAAGCAGCCTTGGGGCGCCAAGAATTTCGTCGTCAAGGATCCGGATGGGAATTTGCTGCTGTTTGCTGGATCCGCAAACTAACAGCGACCAAGCCGAAGTGTGCTGATCGGGCATATATAGTCGGCAATAACCTTACCTTACCGGATTAGGTAAGAGTCGCCCGTCAGGGCTGGCCTTCGTGCCGTTTCCTCTATCCCCAATTTATTCCGCTACAAAAGCAGGCTTGCACTCTTTCACGCAGGCGCTGCGCATCCAGATGAAGAACACAAATGTCAAAGTGTTCGAGCTGGCGCCCCCTGGTAGAGAAACGCCTTTATTCCGCGGCGACGGTGATCCGTACGCAACGCCCGAGACGGGCCCTCGGCCATCGGGCCTTCTCCGAGTTACGCTCCTTTTTGGTGATATCCTTCCGCCACGTTGTTTTCCTGGGCCGCGGGATGACTTCGTTCCCGCGCCTCCGACCAAGCAGAGCGAGGTGGCTCCGATGCGCATATTCTCATTGAGATGTCTGCTTTTGGCTGTGCCGATGGCCAGCGCGATCGCGCAGGCGCCGACGCTGCAAATGAATGTTGTTTACGTGTGCACGGACGGACAAAGCTTCAAAGTCTTTTCGTGCGACAACACCACGGGCGCCTGCGATTATCAGAACTACAAGAAGGGGCAGGCATACCAGCGAGGCGAAGCGCTCCGCGTACAACTAGCTGCTTTGCTCCCGGCAAAATGCCACGCGCAAACGCCAGCCGAAGCGCAGGCCGACCCTCACCGCGGCGAGATTCCACCTGCGCCTTCTCCGTTTCAGGCGCGCGCGAATGCCCGCAGCAACAGCTCGGGATCCGCGGCTGCGGTGAATTCGCAGACCGGTCCCGGCGGATTCAAGGTCGGCGACACCGTGCGGGTTTTGAGCGACGGCTGGCAGGAAGCCAAGATCATCCAGGTGCACGGCCGTTCTTACGTGGTCCATCTGCCGAATGGGATTGAGGTTTCAAAACTCTGGCCAATGGAGGTGCGTCGGCTCGGAAGACTCACGGCCGAGGATCACGCGATGGGGCAATACGATCTCCACGATCGCGTGCAAGTGTTGGTCAACAACAAGTGGATGGAGGGTGAGATCCGTGGGCAGAATCTCAATATGTACGACGTAAAGGTGCCTGGGGTCGATACGGGCTTCGGCTCTGACATTGTGAACACCACCCCCGAGAATATCCGCATGTCTAGTACGCCGGCGCCTCCGCCACCCGCCCAACGGGCGGCCGGGCAAGCTCCCAAGCCTGGACTCACGAGCTGCACCGGCAAGTATGAAGGCCGGTGGGAGCACGTCTCGGGCATGGGCGGCATGAAGGTCGTTTTCCGTTCCGGGAAGGCAACGATTACCGAAGGATTGGGCGGTGAGATGCCGTTCGATTGCTTCACCGGCGACGGCAAGGTCGTTTTTTACAAGGCCGGATCGTTCACGCCCTTTTCCTACGACTTCGACATCAACAACGACGGAACGCTGCAGACGCCCCTCGGAGCAATCAAAAAGATGGGCAACTGACAAAGGTGCGCGGCACATGAGCTCCGAGCCGTGCCGAATCATGCCGCCGCACAGATGTGCCGGCTCGCTTACCGAGCGGGCGGTCGGCAACCCTTTCCATACCGGATTATCGGAGGGTTGCTCGGTCTGGCGGTCACAACCGGCGGACGATTCACAGGTCCTGTCGGCGCGTGTGGAGGTTGTGGGGGGCGAATAGCAACATTCGAGAATGAGCCGACACGACAGCGGTCCATTGAGTCGGTCGGCTCCACCCCAGTTGCGATTGATGGTCTGTCCCAGTTATGGCCTAGCTTCATAGACCAGATTGAATGGCGTCTGCGCGGCACGCCGGAAGCGGCTAAAACCGGCAGAATTGGTCACTTTCTGGATTCGCTTCTCGCCGGCCTGAGCTCCCAGACACATCCCCACCTCCTGCGATCGGGAACAGGGCGTGCACAGCAAAGTCGAGAATGAATAGTAGACGCGGCCCACCGGATTGAGATTGTCCTGAAGGTCGTCATTGGCGAACGGTTCGACGATCATCCAGGAACCATCGTCGGTTAAGGCGGCGCGGACGTGCGCGGCGGCGCCGACCGGGTCCCCCATGTCGTGGAGGCAGTCGAAGACCGCCACGAAGTCGTAGTCTTTCCCGGGGAATTCCTTGGCTTTCGCTACTTCGAACGTGACCCGGTCGGCCACGCCTTGACGCTTGGCTGATTCTCGCGCCTCTTGAATGGACTTGTCATGGTAGTCAAATCCATAGATGTGGGACTTGGGGAAGGCTTTCGCCATCAGGATGGTGGACGAGCCTTTCCCGCAGCCCACGTCGGCGACCTTCGCTCCGCGCGCGAGTTTGTCCTGGACGCCGTCGAGAGCAGGAATCCAGGAGCTGATCAGATTCACGGCGTAGCCCGGACGGAAGAACTTCTCGCATCCGTGAAACACCCGGTCCTCGTGCTCGCCCCAGCCCATCCCGGCGCCGGAACGGAACGCCTCTGTAATGCGCGGGACGGCGGCCAATGATCCCAAAGCGAGTTCGAATGCGCCCGGCAAATACGCTGGACCATCTTCATTCGCTAAGGTGAGCGCTTGCTCTTCGGTCATTCCGAATTTGTGGCTTTGCGGGTTATACGTGATATATCCGCCAGCTGCCTGAGAAGCCAGCCACTCGCCTACGTAGCGCTCGTCCGTGCGGGTTATGGCAGCCAGTTCCGCAGCAGTGAGGGGTCCGGCCGCAAGGGCCTTGTAGAGTCCAAGACGGTCTCCGATCACAACCATTCCGGCGTGAACGGTGGCTCCCAGATCGTTCACAAACTGTCCTAAGAACTGCTCCAGCTTTTTCGTATCCACAGCCATGGGTTCCTCCAAATCGATTTAAAGAGCCAAGGATCTACTTCTTGCTCGGATCGTCTGCGGGATTGACATAGTTAATCTGCAAGGGCGCGCTGCCGTGGACCTGCACAATGACTTCGCCGGAAGCCATCGCGTAGTGATGCATGTCGGGATCGAGATAGGCGAAGCTGCCGGCGGGGAATGATCCCATCTTGTCCTTGTCGAAGCTGTCTCCCATACCGACCTTGAACGTCCCTGAGATGACGGTGACGTTTTCGCGCTGGGGATGCCAGTGCGGTGCGAGTCGATAACCGTCCGGCATTTTCAGACGCACGGTGTAGTCACCGGTGGAAGCACCAGGGTCGCCTTCGATGACGGCCAGTTGTGCGCCCGGGGCAAGGAAAGGTGGTGGCGGACCCCACGGAATTGCCTCGGGGGTGAAGGCGTTCTTGTCGTGAGCACCGGGATGCGCAGCAATCGTGACCAGCTGGCCTGCGAAGCACAGCGTCCCAACGATTGCCAGGGTGATGAACAGGGTTTTTTTCATGTGAGTCTCCTCCGAGATTCTTGTTGGGACATGATCTCGTGAGGCGGAGCACTTCACAATGCAGCCGGTATCCCCTTTAGATATTTTTCTTATATCGTCGCAAGTTATTGATTTTTATTGGATAATGCTGGCCAAGGGTTCTCCATGGGGCATTCAAAGCAGAGTACCGGCGAAGTCGAACTCGACTTGGGGCGCTATGAACTGCGGCGTTCCGGACGACGGATCAAGATCGAGAACAAGCCCATGGACTTGTTGATCTTTCTGCTTGAGCGCCGCGAGCAGATGGTCTGCCGGCAGGACATCGTCAAGAAGCTGTGGCGCTCCGACCTGTTTATCGATAGCGAAAAGAACGTCAACAACATTGTGCGGAAGCTTCGCACCGCGCTGGGTGACAACGCCGAAAAGTCACGTTTTCTTGAAACGGTAGTCGGTAAAGGATATCGCTTCGTCGGTCCCGTTCGGGTGATCGATGCGAAATACCCGTTCTCCGATCCTGGACGAGACTCTGCGCGCACCGACGACGGGAAAGATGGGAGCGAATTGGGTGAGAGGTCTTCCATCGCCGTGTTGCCGCTGTTGTTGCTGGAGAAAGCGGCGGACGACCGAGGCTTGTGTCTCGGGTTCGCGGATTCGCTCGTCTCGCTCCTCGGCAATCTATCGGGCGTGGACGTGCTGCCCACTTCGGCAGTCCTGAACCTGCCTCTTGAACTAACGCCTGCGGAAATCGCCTCTCGTCTAGGGGTGCGATTTGTTGTACACGGCGCCATTCAGATATCAAAAGGGCAGTGGCGCCTGTCGCTGGAGATGCTCGACACCTACCTGCAGCGGCCCAGCTTCACGAAGAAGTGCGACATCGACATGGATCGCCTTGCGGGTCTCGAAGGCGATATTGCGAAGCAGATCAGCCGCGCACTGAACCGGCGGTATAGTCCGGCGGTGGTCAAGCCGCGCCCACGCTATAGCAGGGATCCGATGGCATATTCGGAATTCATGCGCGGCTATCGGATCACGGCCTCCGGCGATGCGTCGATGATGGATCAAGCGAGCTACCATCTCACCAATGCGGTGACTCGCGATCCCATGTTTGCCCTCGCTCACGCGACCCTCTCGTTCGCATGCACAACCCGCCATTTCGAATTCGACCCGGCCAGCGTGTGGCTGGAGAAAGCCGAATTCCACTGCCGGCGGGCGCTCGAAATTGACGCGAGTCTCCCCGAAGGCCACGTCGCGCGCGCGTTTCTGCTCTGGGGACCGTCGAAAAACTTCCAGCATCTGGAGGCGATTGCCGATCTCAAGCGGGCTCTGGCTCTGCAGAACAATCTGCCTCATGCCTACAACCGTTTGGGCAGCATCCTGGCACATATCGGACTGCTCGATCACTCGCGTGCGATGTTTGAACGGGGACGGCCTTTTCAACCTCGGAAGGCGGTTAGCCCGAGCGTCGTACAAGTTTATGTTTGGAGCCAGGAATATGACCTGGCGCGTCAGCAGATTCAAATCTGGCGGAGGGAGAGCCCCAGCAACAAGTACGCGCTTTATTTTGCTCCCTACCCGGCGATGATGACCGGGGATTGGAAAGAGGCGAGCCGACTGATGGAGGAAGCGCTGCAGCTCGTGCCGAATGAACCCCTCATCATCAGCTTACAAGCCCTGCTCCACGCACTGCTGGGGAATCGAGATGCGGCCATCGAATGTGTGACCAGAGCCTGTTCGAGCCCCAAATCCTTCGGGCACTCGCACCATACCTACTATCAGATCGCTTGCACGCTCGCCCTGACCGGAAGGCGCGAAACTGCTTTTGAGTGGCTGGAGCGGAGCGTCAGCACCGGCTTCGCTTGCTGGCCTTACTTCCTGAAAGATCCCAGCCTCGCGAGTTTGCGAAGTCTTAACCAGTTCGAACTTCTGATCAGCGCGTTGCAGGCCAAATACCCGGACCATCTGGGTTTGCTATAGATATAGAGAAAAAGCGAAACGCCCACATCGGTCGCAACTGTCCCCAACACGTGGTAGTGTACAACCTGCCAATCCACTCCCGGAGGGATTTTCATGCGCCGCCACCTCATCGCCTTGCTGCTGGTCACCATCGCCGTGCCGGTCGCCTCATACTCCCAGTCTGCTCCAGCCGCCGACCGGCCTTTCGTTGTCGAGTATTACTACAAAACCAAGTGGGGCCACGCCGACGAATTCTTGAAGCTGTTCAAGAAAAATCACTATCCAGTGCTGAAAAAAGAAGCCGAGATGGGCCGCATCACTAAAGTCTGGATGGACCAGCCGCGCTATCACACCACGGAAGACGGCCGCTGGGATTTCCGCGTGACCATCGTCTTCAAGAACGCTACCGTCGCCAACGAAGTCTTTGACGAGGCCGCGCTGCAAAAACAAATGTATCCCGACCAGGATATTTTCCAGCGCGAAGAGCAGCGGCGTTTCGAAATCCTCGACGCGCACTGGGATTTGCCCGTGAAGACCGTAGACCTGGACGCGAAACCCTAAATATTGGTAACCGCAGAGGGACAGAGGGGCACTGCCTTTCGCTTAAAAGCGCTGCAGGCTCTTGCCGTCTTTCCCGTGATTCCCGTGCCTTCTGGGGTAAAGGATTTTGGTCACCGCCGAAGTCGCGTTTTCGCCCATTCGGTGGATGGCGGCAATCCGAATCCGCTGAATGCAGCGGTAACCAGACGAATCTTTTCAGGCCTCGGAATGCTCGAATACAGCCGCCCAAGAAATACCCCGTTTTCCCCGCAGGTCCGATGCTGCGTACTTCGCAAAAGATGTTAAACCTTCGTAATAATCACGACCGAATCCTTTATCGCAGCCATCAAAATTTGGAATTAGACTTAATCTCTACAAGATCGATAATGTATGACATGGAACCCTTCATATCGGTTGAGGACTTACACGTAGATGTGCTTCACGAGATCAGCGTCCGCCTGGGTACCGCGGACGGGTTTCACGAAGTTCTGACTCGCGTTGTCGAATTTGCCTCTGCGCTCGTCAAGTGCGACTCCTGCCTTATCTATATTCTCGAAGGCGACGAACTTGTGCTTCGAGCTTCGAAGAACTCGCATCCCGACGTGGTCGACCGCCTGAAACTGCGCGTCGGACAGGGCATTACGGGATGGGTGGCGCAGCACCGCGAACCGGTGGCCATTCCCGAGGAGGCGGCGCACGATCCGCGCTTCCAATTCTTCAACGAATTGCCGGAAGACAACTACGAGGCTTTTCTGTCGGTGCCCTTAATGTGCCGCGGCCGCGTCGTGGGTGTCATCAACCTGCAGCACCGTCAGCACCATGTCTACCGGCGGCGCGAGATTCGGATGATCTCGACGGTCGGATTTCTGGTGGGCGCGGAACTCGAACTGGCGCGACTGGAAGAAGCCAATTCGACGCTTTCGGAACAATTACGAACAAGAAAAATTGTCGAGCGCGCCAAGGGCATTCTGCAACGCGATCTCGGTTTAAACGAAGAGCAGGCCTATCTGGCGTTGCAACGCCAGAGCCGCCAAAAGCGCAAACCGATGAAGGAGATTGCGGAAGCTATCGTGTTGAGCGACGACGTGCGGGGAAATTCGCAGATCCCGCCAGCTTTCGAAGCGAATGAGAATCGAAGGGAAATTGGAAAGGGCTCAAGTTCGGTCGGATCGTAGACCGAAGCAGGCAAGGGCCCGACTGCGGGCCGCAAACGCTGCACCGCCCTTTTCCGCTTGCGCGGTTAAGGGCTTTTAACCGTCAATGGATTTTCCCCTAGTCTCCGCAACCAATCAGACTCAAGCGCGCAAACGATCGAGGGCGGATAGCAGGTTCGCGATCCGCCCTCAGCCTGGTACAGGCGCAAAGGACTATTGCTCTACTGCCGCGGCCATCGTTGCAGCCTTGGCAATCTGCTTCTCGGTCGGGTGCGACGGCACGGAGAAGTACAGTGTCAGGCCAAACATCGGCAGTTGCATGGCGCTGACGTAGCTCCCATCCGGTGTAGCCTGGAGAACAAGCCGGCTTAGATCAGATGACTTGGCCTCCTCGATCGCGGGCACCAGCAGCATATATCCGGTGCGAGCCCCACTGATCTTGATCAGGCTCAACAGGTGTGCACCCGCGTCGGGGTCGAAGGAGAACTCGTAGTCCCCGGCGGGCAGTTTCGCATTCCCCCAGTGAACTTGGTGTGAGAGTGTGAACTTCCCGTGGGCAGGCTCCTGTGCCGAGGCCAGGCTGGGCGCGAAGTTCAGAGCGGTGAACGCCAGCAACGTGGCGTATGCGAATTTACAAATCGTGGTCATGGAATCTCCTGTTCCCTCTTCGTCGCATTCCTGTGACGAAGAGCGTTTCTGACCAGCACACTGCCCGGGTAAAGCCGGGCGGCGTGGGCTCAGATTGTTGTGGAGATCAACAGGGTCAGAAGATTTGCACGCCGCTGCAAGGCTGCCTGCAAATATCAACTTCGCGGGAACCAGCTGCATAGCCGGCTGCGAAGTGGTTCCATTGTTTACCAACTCGCTTGCTGAGTCCAACGCAAAGAAGTGATGACCTACATTCGAATCATGTGGCCACAGCCGCCCCGGCGGTCTCGCGTAAGGCTGAAGCCCAGCGACGCTGGAGTAAAGCCGGAAGGTTGCTCCGCTCAATGACGGAGCAGCACCACTGAAGCGAAATTCTCCACGCTTGGCCGCGTCAGTTTGCCAAACCCCCGCCCAATACGAGAACATACTAGGTTTGCACATCCATTCTGATTCTTACTGAGGAAGCGGCCAATCTATGGCGACACGGCAGAAGTCCGTAAAAGCAAGAACATCACGAGTAGAAGTCATGAGGGGAAAAAACTCCGAGGCGAAGCCGCGAACGAGTTCCAAAACGAATGGGGTTATCGAGCCGGCGAAAGGCAAGCTCGGCGTGATGATCCCCGGCATGGGCGCCGTAGCCACCACTTTCGTCGCCGGCGTCGAAGCCATTCGCAAGGGCCTGGCCAAGCCGATCGGGTCCCTTACTCAGATGGGCACAGTGCGTCTGGGCAAACGCACAGACGGCCGCTCTCCCAAAGTCAAGGAGTTCGTGCCGCTGGCTGGACTCGACGACCTGGTCTTCACCGGCTGGGATATTTTTGAAGACAACATGTACGAAGCCGCGTCCAACGCGGGCGTGCTCGACTATCGACTGCTGGAGCAGTTAAAACCATTTCTCTCTTCGGTGAGGCCGCGCGCGGCAGTCTTCGATCACAACTACGTGAAGAAGATCGAGGGGCCGAACGTTAAGAAGGGCAAGACGAAGATGGATCTCGCCGAGCAGTTGCGCGACGACATCCGCGATTTCCGAAAGACCAGCGGGGCGAGTCGGTTGATCACGATGTGGTGCGGTTCGACCGAGTCCTATATAGAGCCGACTGCGGCGCATCAGTCTTTGCCGTCGTTCGAGAAAGCGCTGCGCGAGAACGACGAATTGATTGCGCCCTCGATGATCTATGCCTACGCGTCGCTGATGGAAGGCGTGCCTTTCGCTAACGGCGCGCCGAATCTGACGGTCGATCTTCCCGTCATGCTGGAGCTTTCGCGCCAGAACGAAGCACCCATCTGTGGCAAGGATTTCAAAACAGGTCAGACGCTGATGAAAACCGTGCTTGCGCCCGCGTTCAAAGCCCGGCTGCTCGGCCTGAGCGGCTGGTATTCCACCAACATCCTGGGCAACCGCGATGGAGAAGTGCTCGACGATCCGGGTTCGTTCAAGACCAAAGAAGAATCGAAGCTTGGTGTGTTGGAGCACATCCTGCAGCCCGCGTTGTATCCCGACCTCTATGGAAATATTTTCCACAAAGTTCGCATCAACTATTACCCGCCGCGCGGCGATAACAAAGAAGGTTGGGACAACATCGACATCTTCGGATGGCTCGGTTATCCCATGCAGATCAAAGTGGATTTTCTGTGCCGCGACTCCATTCTCGCCGCTCCCATCGTGCTCGATCTCGTCTTGTTCCTCGACTTGGCGAAGCGCTGTTCCGCCTTGCGCGGCCTGGGAATTCAAGAGTGGCTCAGCTTCTACTTCAAGTCTCCCATGACCGCGCCGGGATTGTATCCCGAGCACGATCTCTTCATTCAATTGATGAAGCTGAAAAACACGCTGCGGCATTTAAAAGGCGAGGAACTGATCACGCACCTGGGACTGGAGTACTACGACTGAGTATGGTCAAAGTGGGGTTCGAACCAAGCTAGGGACGCTGTATCGATCGAGGACGTGATGGAGGGACGTGATGGAGGGAAGATGAATCCGAGGTATTCGGATCTTCGTCTGCCAACAGAAATGCAAGCGACGGGTTGGCTGCGCTTGGCAATGACGACCGGCTCGCGAGTCTCTTTTACGTCGTCCATCAGCGTGAGACAGCGCGCCTTGAATGGGGCGGCCGACATCGTTTTCAGGACCATCTCCCGAGTGTCATGGTCGTCGTAACGTGGTCATATCTATATCTATACCAGTTTCTTCTCCCGCTTATAGTCGTCGAACTTCTCTAAAAAGCGGCCGATGTCTTTCTTCTGCAGATAGTACGGAGTCGAGAGGCGGAGTTTGTTTGGGTCGCCGCCGCGAATCCGGATCTTGTGGGCTTTCCATAGCCAGTTCTCGAGATCGCCGCGAGGGACCGGGGGAACGTTAACGGTGACAATCGCGCAGCGCAGGGCGGGGTCGGGGGAGGTCCACGATTCGGCTCCGCGCTTGTTCATTTCGTCGAGCATGTAGTCGCCCAGTTGACGGTGGCGGCGCTCGATGCGGTCGATGCCGATGTCGTTGGCCAGTTTGATGGAGGCGCGCAATCCCCACAGCGCAGGAACGTTCGAACTGCCAATGCGCTGAAAGCGTTCGGCGCGGATCTTCTTATCGTCCCAACCTTCGGTGGCGATCGTGTTCCACAGGCGGTCGATAACTTCGTCGCGCACGAAGAGAAAGCCGGTGCCTTTGGTCGCCATCATCCACTTGTGCGGGCTCGCCGAATACATGTCACAGCCAAGTTCGCTGACGTTAAGGCGCATCATGCCCGGGACGTGCGCTCCGTCGATGGCCGAAAGAATTCCTTTGCTGCGCGCGAGAGCAGAAAGTTCCTTGGCCGGCAGAACGACCCCCGAAAAGGTAGTGATGTGGCTGAAGAAGAGCAGGCGCGTCCGCGGCGTGATCGCGTCGTTGACCAGATTGAGAACCTGCGCTGCGTCCTTCACGGGGCGGGGAAGCGTGATTTTCTTAATGACGATGCCGTAGCGCTTGGCCTTGAGGTCCCAGGGATGTTCGCCTCCGGGATGTTCCTGGTCGGTCATGAGGACTTCGTCGCCGGGCTTCATGTCAACACCATTGGCGATGTAGCTGTTGGCCTCGGTCGCATTGCGGAGCAGGGCAATCTCGTCGCGCTTGCAGCCCACGAATTCGGCAAGCGGGTCGCGGAACTCGTTCCAGGCCGCATATCCCCAGATGGGATAGTCTTCGGGATCCTGCGGGTCCATTTTTTCGGTGGTGTTGTAGCCGTCGATGATGGCGCGCAATACCGGCGCTGGACTGGAGCCCACGGTCCCGTTGTTTAAGTAGATCTCATCTTCGGGGATGATGAATTGCCGGCGCATCTCGGTCCAGAATGCGTCTTCGTTTTTGTCGAGGAGCGAGTGGTCGGGAAGCGGTGGAGTGTTCTCCAGTTGCGCCAGCAGGTTGCCGCGGAAGGCGAGTGAGGCGGTGATTGCAGTAACTGCGGTGGAAAGGAAATGACGACGGTCGAGCATGAAGCCTCCTGCGGGCGCGGATGAACGAACGCGCTATGGTACGACTGAGAGTCGCAGGTGGCAAGAACGGGCTGGGACGCTCTTTCAGAGATTTAGTTTTCCCACCTACACTACTGGCGGGTTCGATCGAGCAGGTTCGAAAAATGGGATCGCCGCTGTTCTACTTGGATTGAACTTCAACAGCTTGTGAAACATTCTGGGTGCGGCCCACTTGATTGCCCACCTCGATCGTGCGGCCGTGACTCAAGTACGCTGCAATCACGCCCGCCTCGGACCACTCCAGATCCCACCCGTTCTCGATGGCGAGAAGAGTGTAGGAGCCGGGGACTACGTTTCGCAAACTGAAAGTTCCGTCCAGATCGCTTTGATCGCGGCGGAAAAGTTCGCGATCCGTCTCCGGATGTTTCGGGACCAGAACCACCATCGCTCCAGCGAAAGGCGTGCCCGCGTGCTTGGCGATGCCCTCAACGTTTACGCTGCCGCCCACCAGGGTTAGCGAAACCTCCGGTGAGGAGCCTGGAGCTACGACCAATGAATGACCGGAGACCTCCGCGCCTTCGGCTGAAATGTGCGCGATGGAGTACGGTTTCGGCGGTCCCCACGACAACACTTCATATCGTCCGGAGGGGATCTGCTGGAACTCGACTTCTCCTTGGGGGTTGACTTGCTGGACGCCGGCCATGGATCTGTGCGCTGATTGCAATGCGAGCGTAAGCCGCGGTGGAAGTGAGGTTTCGCCGGACAAATGCACCGATATCTTGACCGTGCTCAGGGCCTCGGCTGTGGATGTGTCGAGCTCCTCGCCATCTTTGTTGAGATCCACTCCGTTCATTTGGGTCCCTGATCCGGCTCCGTAGAAGTGGACGTTGTAGCGGCCCGCGGGAACTCCGGTGATTTCGACCAGCCCCGGCGACACCGTGCGAACCATATCGCTTTGCAGAAATGTGGAACCATCAAAAGCGGGTTGCTCGAGCCGCGGAAAAATGTCTCCCCGGTTGCCATTGTTGTGCACTCGGAATAGCAGATGCAGGGCAGGAACCGGATTCAAGTGGATTTCCACTTGCAAGCGTTCGCCGCCGCGGATGGGGATGGGCGCGGCACTGTCGGCCTCGGTGACGTCGGCGTAGTAGGTCAGCGGATAAGCCACGTCCAGTGATCGATCGAAGGTTGTGCCGTCGGCATTGGCGGTATCTGCAGATGGGCTCGAACCAGATCGAGTCGCAATGGGATGGACGGCATACCAGGGCGTGGCGCTTGCCGACAAGAAATAGGTGCCGGGCATGAGCGGGGTAATTTCGTACGCTCCCAGATCGTCCGTCTGAGTAACGTGGGACTGTCGAATCTGGTCCACACCGCTGCTGTGATCATCGTAATAAACAGTTACCGTGGCGTGGCGAACCGGTTCCCCGGCTTCGTCGAGGACTTTGCCGGAGATGATTGCCGCAGGCGCGAGGCGCAGAACCAGCGTTTCAGTGTCAATACCGGCTCCGGTCACAATCGCGGTGGAGAACTGCTCATGCTGCTCGTAGGAAGCGGTGATGAACCCGCGCTTGGCGCCGGTTAGCGAGTACTTTCCGGCGGGAACCGTGCTGAACTGAAACCTCCCATCTTCAGCACTGACCAGGGACTCAAACTTGTGTTCGTCTTTTGCGTCCCTCACGGTGATTCGCGCGCGGGCGAGAGGATGGCCGTCTACTTTACTGACTACTGTTCCGGCGATTCGGTAGTTGGTGCCGGGAGTTCCCGGCTGGGGAATGGCTGGCGTTTGCGCGACGGTTAAGGCTCGCGTAGCGAGCAGACTGAAAGTCGTCATCCAGCAGAGGGAGCGGAGCGAGATGGAGTGAGTGGTCATGGTTCACTCGATGCCGGGAATCATCTGCAATTGCACGCTGGTTTTCTCTCCGGCGGTGAGGTGGACGACCTGCCCTTTGGAGTCATAAGCCTTCATGGCTTCGGCGTCGCGAAAAGGAAGGTTCGGTTGCCGATTCGCGAAAGCCAGGACGCGGTAACTGCCGGGCGCCATTTGCGTGGAGTTGATTTTTCCCTCTGGTGATACCCAAGTCTGTTGAAATTGTGCGGGACTGTTGGGTAAGGGAACGCAATATACCCACGCCTGGGGTTGCGATAGGGAGCCACTGGAGTCGGTGCTTGCCGGGAAGGCGAGGCCAGCCACTGTGCCGTCGAGTTCCGCAGTATCGTCGCGCATGGTGACCTCGATGGGGATGCTCGAACCCGGGCCGACGACCAAGGGTTCATGGAGCACATCGACTCCGCCCATGGTGGCCGCTGCGACGTATCCGCGAGAAGAATGCAGTTGCAACCAATATCGTCCCGGCATCAGATTTTCAAGAACTAAAGAATCATCAGTCGGTCCGGAGGGTGGACGAAGCGTCCCGCCCTGCTGGCCGAAATCGTCGGCCGACTCAGCGTTGATTTGTAGATAGACTCGGGGACCGTGCACCTCGAAGGCTCGCCCTCCCCCGCCCCATGTCATGTTGCCGTTCCAGTCGGTGGCAGAGAATTGTTCAATCACGTGCACGGTGATCGAGCTGTTTCGAACTAGCGTCAGGATCGGGGCTTCGGCGGGCGCGCCCGCGACCGCTAGGTGCGCTGCCCCACTGGCGGAATTCTGGCCATACGTTGTCGCTTCCACCAGATAATTTCCATTGGGCAGCAGTCCCTCGATGCGCCGTTTTTCCGCGTTGTAGCCGAGCGAATAGCCGGGGCCGCGGTGTCCTTGCACGGATACGGTGACTCGCATATTGCCGTTCAGTTCACCATCGGCAACTGGAATTCTGACCGGGAGGTAGGGCTGGCGAGTCAGGGGTATATCGACTTGCACAGTTTGCCCCGCCGTCAGTTGGATCGTGCCGGCGGCGGCAAAATCGGCGACGCCCGGATAATATACGGGCGCAAACCCGTATCGTTGGCCGCCTGGAACTGTGATGGCGGGATCGTTGTCCATCGACTCGTTGGTCATCAGCTTATAAGTTCCGGGCACGAGTTCGGCAAAGCGAAACTCGCCGCTGGAGTTTGCTCGCGCCGTGTCCGTCTGCACCCATTTGGGCATTCCATCCTGCACGCGTCTGGAAAAGAGCTGCACACCGATGCCCAGGGCCGGGTCGGCCTCGGAGGGAATGACGCGTCCCTTGATCAAGGCCTCGGGCAGGAGGGGGATTGTGATGGTGAGGTCACTGCCTGAAGTGGTTTCGGCTTGCCTTCGATCACTTGGGTCGTCCAAAAAGCCGGGCTTGCGGGCCATCAAGCCTAGAAGGCTGCCTTGGTAAAGATGATGATTGATGAAACCGCGCTCACTACCGTTGCCGACTTTAGGCAGAGCAAATTCAAAGTATCCTTCACCATCGGTGAAGGTTGCCAGCCGATTGTCGGGAGAATAGACAAGCGCCCGACTGATGGGAGCACGGGTGATCGCGTTGACTACCGTACCGCGAACCCTGCTCTGCTTCTCCTCCGGTTGTGGACCCGGGACAGATACTTGCGCCCGGGACAGGCCCGCTGTCACCAGAAAGACGGCGAGAATTGCCGGGGCCATGCGGACTGACCGGGGGCCGCGCTGGGCTGATGATTTGGCGGCTGTTCGCAAGGCATTTACTCCTGGGAGGTGGTCTGCTTCCCGGTACCGAGGGCGAATGACCTGGACTAATTTGACTTCTTTTCGCTTCGGCGTCAACCATCCCGCAAAAAGCCGCCAATCTGCGCGCCAGACCCCTACCTCCGCCCGAAGAACTGCTGCGGTCGGGATCACTCCGAGGTAGGTGCGAGGACTCGGATGCGGGAATAGGGCACAGTGTAATTGGAGTGTGGCATCGGAGGCGCTGGGGCGCTTGAGTAATCTTGAGCCGCCGCGTCGAGTTGTGTACAGTCAAGACATCATCCTCACAATGAAATCAAAATCAGGTTTCTTCCGGGTTGCGTGCACTCTTACCGCAATGCTCGCGCTGCTCTCCACGCAGGCACTGGGCGAAGGGAAGCATCCTACGACGCTCGTCCCACTGGGCGGAGTCGATGCCATCATCGAGCAGGCGATTACGGATGCGAATATTCCGGGGGCGGTGCTGGTGGTGGGACACGATGGAGCGGTGATTTATCGCAAGGCTTATGGAAACCGGGCGCTGGAGCCGAAGCCCGAGGCGATGACGCTGGATACGGTATTTGATTTGGCGTCGCTGACCAAGGTGATTGCGACGACGACCGCGATGATGCAGCTCTTCGAGCAGGGCAGGGTGCGGATGAATGATCCGGTGGCAAAGTATTTGCCGGAGTTTGCGCAGAACGGGAAAGAGGACATCACCCTGCGGCAGTTGATGACGCACTACTCGGGGCTGGCGCCTGACTTGGATTTGAAGGAGCCATGGACGGGGAAAGACACGGGCTACGCGATGGCGTTTGCCGAGGCGCCCCAGACGGCGCCGGGGTCGGGGTTTGTCTATAGCGACATTAATTTTATTACGCTGGGCGCGCTGGTGGAGCGGGTTTCGGGAGAGACGCTGGATGGGTATGCGACGAAGCATATCTTTGCGCCGCTGAAGATGACGCGGACGCGCTTTGTGCCGCCGGCGTCGTGGCGAGGGAAAATTGCGCCTACGCAATACGACGAGAATGAACACATGCTGCGCGGAGAAGTGCATGATCCGACGGCGCGGCGGATGGGCGGAGTAGCGGGGCATGCAGGGCTGTTCTCGACGGCCGACGATTTGGCGAAGTTTGCCCAAGCGCTGCTGGATGGTGGCAAGGGAATTTTAGCGGCGGACACCGTCGAGAAGATGACGTCGCCGGAGACGCCACCGCAGGCGCCGCTGCTGCGCGGGTTTGGGTGGGATATCGATTCTCCCTTTTCGTCGAATCGCGGCGATCTGCTGCCGGTGGGATCGTTCGGGCACACCGGGTTTACCGGCACCTCGGTGTGGATTGATCCGACAACGCAGATCTACATTATTTTGCTGACGAATGCAGTGCATCCTCGCGGGAAGGGAAACGCGATTGGGCTGCGAACCAAGGTGGCGACGGAAATCGCAGCGGCGATGGCGTTGAATCCTTCGGAAAAAGAGGTGCTGCGCTGGAAGAGCATTACCGGATACAACGAGGCGCTGAGTGCGTCCCGGCGCATGAGCACGCGGAATGGGACGGTGAAAACTGGGATCGATGTGCTCGCAGAGCATGGCTTTGATGTCCTGCAACCGGTGACGGGGGCTTTAGGGAAAAAGCGAATCGGCGTGGTGACGAATCAGACGGGAATCGATGGGCAGGGCCTGCGCACGATTGACGTGCTGGCCAAGGCGCCGGGAGTTTCGCTGGATGCGATTTTTAGTCCGGAGCATGGCGTGACGGGAACGCTGGACACGACACGCATCGGGAATTCCGTGGACGAGGCGACCGGGGTTCCCGTGTACAGCGTATATGGGGGGACAGATGGGGCGCGGCGTCCGCCGGCCGATGTGATGAAGAATCTGGATGCGGTGGTGTTCGACATTCAGGACGCGGGCGCGCGCTATTACACTTACGAGACCACTCTGGGATATTTTCTGGAGGGGGCAGCGAAGGCGGGGATTGAGCTGATTGTGCTGGATCGGCCCGACCCGGTTACGGGATCGTTTGTGCAAGGCCCGGTGTCGGACGCCGGCAAGGAAAATTTTACGGACTATTGGACTGTGCCGGTGCGGCCGGGGATGACGATGGGCGAACTGGCGAAGATGTTTAACACCGAACGCAACATCAACGCCAAGCTCACGGTGGTGCCGATGGAGGGATGGCAGCGCGGCGACTGGTTCGATTCGACGGGGCTGGTATGGGTGAATCCTTCGCCCAACTTGCGCAGCGTGACCGAGGCGGCGCTGTATCCGGGAGTGGCGATTATTGAAGGCACGAATGTTTCGGTGGGACGCGGGACCGACACTCCGTTTGAGTTGTTGGGTGCACCCTGGATGAAAAGCAAGGAACTCGCCGCTTATCTGAACGCGCGGGGGATCGCCGGAGTCCGCTTCGTTCCGGTGACGTTTACACCCACATCGAGCAATTACGCGGGACAGACCTGCTCGGGCGTAAACATCGTTGTGACCGACCGCAACGGATTTGACGCGCCGGAGCTGGGGATGGAGCTGGCGGCGGCGCTGCGGAAGTTGTATCCGGGGGATTACAAGATTGAGCGCCTGCCTGAGCTGCTGATGAATCAGAGCGCGTATGACGCGCTGGTGACGGGGCAGGACCCGCGGAGGATTGCCCAGGATTGGCAGGAGACGCTGCAGAAATTTGTTAAGATGCGGGAGAAGTATTTGATTTATAAGTAAGGCGTTCTCGGCCGAGATTGACCAGGGGCGATGTTTTAACGGCGTGGAATCGACTTCTTACCCAAAGCTTGATGACGAGGGTAGAATGCTTGAGCGTTTAAATTCCTCGGCCGCCAGGAAACTACTCAATGAACGTCCAACTCTTGCTATTCGTAATCGCGATTCTCCTGCTGTTGATCTTCTGGGAACTGAGCAAGATTTATAGCTACCTCAAAAAGACTCTTCTTCCCAGCCCTGACATCGCGAAGGATGACAAACATAACAAACCCTGAAGAGTGGGAAGGAGGGAAATCCCTGGCGTTTTCGAAGTGCAAGGGAGACAGGGGAGGATGGACACCCATGAATTGGAAAAGCAGATTGATTCTTGGAGTACTCACGGCTCTCGCCATGTTGCTGGCCACGTATGCCCTACCCCGAGGAAATGCGCTGCGGGACGCCTCTTTGGTGCAGTTTCCCCTGACGGTCGGCGTCTGGGCGATTTTCGTGCTGCTTTTCGTGAAGCTGAAATAACTCGCCGGCGGGTAGCGCCCGATACGCAGCCCAACGTCCGCGGGCGTGCACATCATGGTCCTGGCACAACCCGGCCTCCGGTTGAGAGTCACGTGAGTCGTTCAAACTACAACATAAACCAGCCCTGAAAAGGCACAGTTCACCGAATCGCGAACGGATCGGGGACTGGGGACTAAATCGGGGACTGCGGTCTGTTTCTTGCACGAACTTAGAGGTGCTTGGGTGTCATCGGAGCGCTTGTAAGTTGTTTGGTATCAATTTCCCTTTGCACTCATAATTCGCAGCGAACCGATTCTTCATGGCTCAGCGGCGCAGGTTGGAAGAGGATCGTCATCGGTCCGTTCCATTCTGGAACGGACGATCGGAATGCTGTTTCAAATGATAACTGTTGACAACGCTCATCGAAAGGGTTGCGCTCGCAGAGAACCCTGATAGGATCAGTCCCAACAAAACGGACTGGAGGTCTCCCCAACGTGATTAGCCGTCGCAGTTTCCTCATCGCCAGCGGACTTACCGCGCTCGCTTCGAGCCGAGTATTCGGCGCCAACGACACTTTGCGTATCGGAGTCATCGGGGCCGGCCACCGCATGAAGGGTCTCCTCGACTCGGCCGACAAGCTTGCTCCTTACCAGATTGTGGCCGTCAGCGACGTGTACGGACCCAACCGCGACGCTGTCGTCGAGCGCTCCGACGGTCTCGCCACGACTCACCTGGATTACCGTGAAGTCTTAAGCAAAGACGTGGATGCGGTAATCATTGCGGCACCGGACCATTGGCACGTCCGCATGGCGGTCGATGCGCTGGCCGCGGGCAAGGATGTCTATCTTGAAAAGCCGGTGACCCACACCATGGAGGAGGGCGCCACACTGACCCGCGCGGTTCGTTCCAGCAAGCAGATTTTGCAGTGCGGCATGCAGCAGCGCAGCTGGACGCATTTTCGCGATGCCGTTGATCTGATTCAGGCGGGTAGTCTCGGCCGCGTGGCGCAGGTGCGAACCTATTGGTGGCAGAACTACCAGAGAAACCGGCCGGCGAAACCGATTGACCAACAGGCGCTCGATTGGAAGATGTGGCTGGGGTCAGCTCCTGAGCAGCCTTTCAGCGAGGAGAAATTTAGGTACTGGCGCTGGTACTGGAATTTTGGTGGCGGGGCGATGACCGACTTGTTCACGCATTGGATCGATGTGGTGCACTGGGCCATGAAATCGGATCAGCCACGTCAGGCACAGATGCTCGCGGACAAATACATTTTCGATCAGTGGGATTGTCCTGACACCATCCAGGCGGCCTTCCGTTATCCCGGTTTTGACGTGGTGTACGAAGGCATGATGAGTTCGTCCATCGACGATGGGGGCATTGAGTTCCGCGGGACGGAAGCCACATTGAAGATCGATCGCGGCGGCTTTACCGTTTATCGCGAAGGCGTCGCCGATGGACAGAATCCGGTTCTTTCCGAACGCAGCTTCCGCGATGGCACGATTTCACACATGGAGAATTTCTTCGATTGCATCAAGACGCGTAAAGAGCCGAACGCGCCGGTAGAAACCGGGATTGCGGCCGCGCGCGCTGGCCACATTGGCAACCTGGCCTACCACGCTGGTCAGGCATGGCAGGCGAAGGGTTGATTGAGCAAAAAGTGTTGCTTGTGATTCCAAGAGCCCACCAGTGGGTGTTGCCATCGAATAAACTCACGCGCGATCTCCGGGTTGTGATCCGAGAAGAAGCGACCTGATTAACCAAATGGCGCCGCTGGGAGAGCTCCCTTTCCATCACTTCGCGCTAACCGGAGGGCCGTACAGGATGTACATTCGTCCCCGATCCGTTTTCCATCCAGCGCCGCTGGCAGCGAACTGAGTGTTGGCATACGCAGCCGGCGATAGTGTTGTTCTTTGAATTTGTTTTCGGAAGATCCCGGTGTCGGGTTGCGGCGTTCCCAGAAGGCTACGACGAATTTGTCGCGTTGCTTGTCGGTCGAGAGCTTCACGAAGTCCGCTCGTTCTTGGCCGGTAGTAATCCACGCCACGTCCTCTTCCAGCCATTTCTTGTAAATTTCCTTGACAGCAGGATCCGGCCAACTTGGGGACGATTGCGGCAGCGGCGGCAGCGTAGGAGGAGCCTGAACGACGGCGGAGGCTAGGGGAAAAGGGACCGAGGCATTGAGCAGGCTCAGGCAGAGGCCGCTTGGCCGGCGGAATGAGGACATGGGAGTGCCTCCTTGCTGCTCCGAACGCTGCTAGAACGCGCAATGGAATGGTAAGTTGCTGTGAGCGATCGAGCCAGCGCCGGAGTCGCTGGGCAGCTAGACTGTCACCAGACGCATCTAGAGGGATATAGTTGCAGCGGTTTGCCCGGGGGATTAGGCTTGGCGTGAAGAAAAGGCTTATGTTGAGGGAGGCTTGCATGCGAGCACTATTAACGCTGCTTCTAGTTTCGGGGATGGCGTGGGGGCAGGCGGCGGATATTGCCAAGCCGACCAGCGTTCCGACTAGCTCTTCGGGGGCGCCACAATCCGATTCCGCCGCGCCGGGGAAAGAATTGACCGCGGCTCCGGCTGGGGCGACGCTGGCGGAGGCACCGGACCCGAACCGGGCGGTGATTCCGGCGGGGACGAAGATTCCATTGTCTCTGGCGCAGGCGATCTCGACCAAAAATGCGCGCGAGGGCGATCCGGTGTATGCCTCAACGGCGTTTCCCTTTGTGCTGAATGATCGCATTCTGGTGCCGGCGGGAACCTATATTCAGGGAAAAATTTCCCGGGTACAGCATGCCGGGCGGTCGAAGACGCGGGCGGAGCTTCTGCTCCACTTTACATCGATGATTTATCCCAGCGGCTATACCGTCATGCTACCGGCGTCGGTGGAGAACACTCCCGGGGCAGACGACAACAGTGTGAAGGATAAAGAAGGGACGATTCAGGCTGACAAGGACACTGGCAAGCGAGTTGAGGATGCGGCCAAGGGCGCAGCCGTTGGGGGCACAGTGGGCAGCATTGGCGGGCTGGCGGCAGGCGGCCTGAATGGCGCGCGTTATGGTGGCCTTGCCGGAATCGCGGGCGGAGTGGCTTGGGCGCTGCTGAAGCACGGTCCGGATGTGAAGCTGGCGGTGGGGACTTCGATTGAGATGGAGATTCAGCGGCCGGTTTTGGTGGATGCGAGCCGGATTCAGGTGGCGCGGGCCGCGCGGTAGAATTGGCGGCAAGATTGGCCGGTAACCGTGGCCATCTGAAAAAAAGCGACCAGCGCCGCCGCCAGGAAAGAATCTCGGTCGCAGCGTCCCGCTGCATCCCTCAGATCTCAACGGTCCTTATTTGCGCGGCCCTTGCCTGCTAGACTTCGTCCATGCAGCGAGCTGACGTGTCTGCGATTGAGGGAATTCTGAGGCAGCTTTGTCCTCGATGCCGCGCTGGGAAAATCTTTCGCAGATCGGTGTGGTTGTTTCCGGGAATGTATGAGCGGTGCCCGGTGTGCGGTTTGAAGTTTGAGCGCGAGGCCGGATACTTCCTGGGTGCGATGTACATCAGCTATGCCCTGGGAATAAGCACCATTGCAGCGCTCGCGGCGCTGGTGTGGGCCGCGTGGAAGTGGCCTTTGACCAAGAGTGTCGTCGCAGGAATCGTATTATTTCTGCCGTTGGCCCCGGTGCTGACGTGGATGGCGCGAGTGCTCTGGATCTATATGGATCAGGGGATTGATCCCGACCTCAGTTGAATTCGTTTCGAGGCCTGGGCTGGCGCATCAAGGCAGGTAACTTTCGTACTCGTGATTTGCGCTCCGGCTGGTTCTAGGTGCGATACAATCCGCGTTAGGAGTGTTCCTCGCAGTCCCAGGGTGGAGGCGTCCAGTGGAAGTCATAGGTGGATTCGGCACGGTTGTCGTCATAATCGTTGTCATTTACATTCTCAGCTCCATCAAGATCTTAGCCGAGTATGAACGGGGCGTGATCTTTCGCCTGGGCCGCTTGCTGTCGAACGCCAAGGGTCCTGGAGTAGCCTTTGTGTTCGCTCCGATTGACCGCATCGTGCGAGTATCGCTGCGGCAGGAGGCGTTGGAGGTCCCGCCGCAGGACATTATTACGCGCGACAACGTTACCCTGAAGGTGAACGCTGTTATCTTTCTGCGTGTGATTGATCCGAACAAGGCGGTGGTCGAGGTTTCGAATTACGTGTATCAGACTTCACAGTTTGCGCAGACCACGCTGCGGTCCGTGCTGGGTGAGCAGGAACTCGACGAACTGCTGTCGCACCGGGAGAAAATCAATCTGCGGCTGCAGAGCATTCTCGATCAGCACACTTCGCCTTGGGGCGTGAAAGTCACGAACGTCGAGGTCAAGCAGGTGGACATGCCGGAGTCGATGCTGCGCGCCATGGCCAAGCAGGCCGAGGCGGAGCGCGAAAAGCGGTCGAAGATTATTCACGCCGAGGGCGAGTTCTCGGCCGCGCAGAGGCTGGTGGATGCGGCCCACCTGCTGGCCACCGAGCCGGTCAGCGTGCAGCTGCGCTACTTGCAGACTCTGACCGAAATCGGCGTGGAGAAGAATACGACGGTGATCTTCCCGGTACCGGTGGACTTTTTCTCGGGATTGCAGAAGCTGCTCGGAAGCGGAGACACGGCAGCAAAGAAGACAGCGTAGAAAAACAACCGGGCAAGACGCGCGCCGCAAATTGCCAGGAGTGGAACTATGGCTTCGTCACAAGACACGGAAATTACACTGGGAACGGGCAAGCTGCTGGTCATGTTCTTCGGACTGGTCGGCATCTGCGCGCTCTTTTTCGCGCTGGGGTATTCGCTCGGCCGGAAATCGGATTCGGCGATCACTACGGCAAGTGCCGCCATTACCCCGCCGGTAGCGCCGGGCACGAACAAGGCGAGTGGTGCGTCCGGCGCTGCTCCGCAAATGACGTTCTATAAGTCGGTGGAGCAGAAAGACGCCAATCCTCAGTTGACGCCCCCGGCCGACGCGAAAACGGACACGGCGGCCTCCGCCGCCTCAGCTCCTGCGTCCGCGAATGCAAC
>Ga0210406_10001023_pt1 | contig 35772 bp, 30 predicted proteins | sample IncBWC30MmetaG_FD_155454 | JGI IMG/M metagenome (GOLD analysis project Ga0210406, IMG submission 155454) | Forest soil microbial communities from Barre Woods Harvard Forest LTER site, Petersham, Massachusetts, United States - Inc-BW-C-30-M | ecosystem: Environmental > Terrestrial > Soil >... | reverse complement strand
GGACGGCATCGCCGTCAGCCTGGACATGGACTTTGTGGATCCGAGCGATGCACCCGGCGTCGGCACCCCAGTCCGCGGTGGCGTCACCTATCGCGAAGCGCATCTCGCGATGGAGATGATCGCCGACAGCGAGGCTATGGTGTCCATGGAAGTCGTGGAAATCAATCCGGTCATCGACGAGCACAACCGCACCGCACTGCTCGGCGTGGAACTTGTCCTCTCCGCTCTCGGCAAAAAAATCCTGTAATTTGAGTTCTCGATTGAGATTTGCAGAGAGTCTGCAAACTACCGTTGGCGCTTCCGCAACGTTCGCGCTACTCCCCTTTTCCTTTTTTCGCGTTTCCACTTATAACTGAATTCTTAGTTAAAATGATTACTTCCTCGGCCCGGCAAGACAGGAACGATTCGTGACCCTAGACAGAAAGAAAAGACTCCGCGTGGGCGTGCTGTTTGGCGGCCGCTCCGGAGAGCATGAAGTTTCCCTGGTTTCCGCCGCATCCGTCATCCGCGGCCTGGACCCGGACAAATATGAACCTGTGCCCGTCGGCATCACCAAAGACGGCCATTGGCTGGTCGGCGAAGGCGCGGCCAAGCTGCTTCCCGACATTCTAAAAAGCGGGCGGCGCGTGATGCTGACCGCCGATCCGACGGAAGCGGCCATCGTGCCCCTCGATCGCGGAGCGGGCGCGCAACGGTTCGACGTGATTTTTCCCGTAATGCACGGAACGTTCGGCGAAGACGGCACAATTCAAGGAATGCTGGAGCTTGCGGATATTCCTTTCGTGGGCGCCGGGGTTCTCGGTTCCGCGATCGGCATGGACAAAGACGTCTCGAAGCGCCTTTGCGAGGCCGCTGGAATCCCCGTCGTGCCCTGGGTGACCGTGTTCCGGTGGCGCTGGGAAAAAGAGCCGTCCGCGGTGCAGGCGGAGATCGAAGCAAAATTCCCGTACCCCGTTTTCGTGAAGCCGGCGACGCTTGGCTCTTCTGTGGGAATGACGAAGGTGCACAATTCCGCGGAGCTGGCGCCCGCGCTGAATCTGGCTTGCGAGTTTGGGATGAAGATCCTGGTCGAGCAAGCCGTGAGTGCCCGCGAGATCGAAGTCTCCGTCCTGGGCAATCACGACCCGCAAGCGTCCGTGCCCGGCGAAATTGTGCCGCACCGCGAATTCTACGATTACACCGCGAAGTATCTGGAGGACGGCACGCAACTGCTGATTCCCGCCGACCTGAAACCCGCGCAGGTGAAGAAAATTCAGGAGCTGGCCGTCAAGGCTTTCCGCAGGCTGGAGCTTTTGGGTATGGCGCGCGTCGATTTCTTTCTCGAAAAGAAGGGCGGCAAACTCTTCCTGAATGAAGTGAACACGATTCCGGGTTTCACTTCCATCAGCATGTATCCCAAATTGTGGGAAGCCTCGGGGATCGGATTCCGAGAATTGATCGACAAGCTGATCGACCTGGCGTTGGAAATGCACCGCGAGAAAGCCCGCACCAAGTATGCGATTGAGTTGCCGGAAGGACCTGGCGGCGCGCTTGCCGGATAAAAGAGCCCGCGTGTCCCAAGCTTCTGCGAGGCTGGCAGGGGAACCAATTCACAATATACGGCGTCCAATTAAATGGGGACTTTGCGGGCGTTCGCCTGCTCTTGTAACATTCTAGGGGCATGGCGCGCGCAGCCAGGGATTTGACTTATGCGCGCCGGAGACAACCGAATGTCGCTTCTCGAACCAGAGATAGAAAAGCCGCGCAAGTCCCGCGTGATGGCTTTCACGATTGCCGCGCTGGCGTTCACCCTTGCCGTGGTGCTGTGGTTCACGTTCCGCTATTATCCCGAGAAAAAAGCGGCTGCTCATTTTTTTGACGCGCTGGTCGCGGGCGACACAAATAAAGCCTACGAGTTGTGGAAGCCTTCCGAGACTTACAGGCTGAGCGATTTTACGGCTGATTGGGGACCCGCCGGATATTACGGACCTGTGAAAAGCTACAAGATCATGGGAGCGAAAGCGCCCAGGAAGAGCGACTCGATCGAGGTGGATGTGGCGATCAGCCCGTTTTCGCCGATGCCGGAAGCGTCGGATGGCGAGAAGAGCCGGAAAACGAAGGTAGTTCCGCTGTGGATTTTGCCTTCCGACAAATCGATCAGTTTCCCACCCTAACTTTTTCCGGATCTAATCACAACACCTAGTCGCTCGCAGGAATGAAACCGAGATGCGCTAGTGCTTCCGAGCACAAGCTATGCGTTGATTTCGTCGAGCGCGCCTGCGAGCTCTTCAGGCGAGACGCTCGCGGTTCCGAGTTTGCCAACCACAACTCCTGCTGCGATATTTGCAAGCAGTGCCGCATCCAGCAGCGGCGCGCCAGCGACCAAGGCCAATGACAATACACTCAAAACCGTATCGCCCGCTCCAGTGAGGTCGAAGACTTGGCGACCGGTCGTTCCACGTTCAATCCCCGGCTGGCCTACGCGTGCGTAGGTCACTTCAAAACCTGTCGCCGGAATATGGACGTGCCGCGGCGAATCTTCCTCAAAAATACTCATTCCTTTGTTACCGCGCGTAATCACGACCGCGGCGCAGCCAAAATGCGGAAGCAGCTTCCGGCCGGCTTCTTCCACGGATTTCTCGTCCGAGACAGGACGGCCGAAATAATGCCCCGCTTCCGTTGTGTTGCATACAATCACCCGGGCCCCTCGATAGGCATAGAGCCGCGAAGTCTTGGGTTTCACGAATACCGGTACTTTCAGTTGGTGCGCGGCGCTGAGCACTCGATCCGCGAAACCATCACCGAGCAGCCCTTTGTCGTAATCGGAAAGCACCAGTCCATCTAGTTTTTCAAGCGAAGATACAAGAAGGCGAAAAAGCTTTTCTTCCGTCTGTTGTGCAACTGGGTCGCGGCGTTCATGATCGATGCGCACAATGTGTTGGTGTTTCGCGATGATGCGCGTCTTGAGAGTGGTTACGCGACCCGCGTCCGCAATGATTCCCCGGTCTCCGATGCCGAGCTCTCGCAGGCTGGTGTGCAGCGCCGCACCGGCTTCGTCCGAGGCGATTTTCTTGGCCTGATCGCCGCGCCACGACCCTGTTCGCGCGCCAACTACACCGAACAGTTCCACCTGCGCGCCAAGTGCGGCGATATTAACGGCAACGTTGCCCGCTCCGCCGGGGCAGTCCTGTTCCGAAACGTAATCAACGACGGGAACCGCGGCTTCCGGCGAGAGGCGATTCGCGTTGCCCCAAACGTAACGATCCAGCATCAGGTCGCCCAGAACGCCGATGCGCAGTTTACGAAAGCGCGGCAGAAGCCGCTTCAGTCGTGGACCGCTGTTCGCGATTTTGGCATTCATATCGGCCGGCAGGTGATGAGTCATTCGGGCGCGATCGTCGCTTCTTCGGCGAGCATCACGGGAATGCCGTCGCGCACGGGATATACCCGTCTGCACGCTTCACATTTATAGCCCGAGTCGTCTGGAGCGGCATGCACGGGTTTCTTGCACACGGGGCAGACGAGCATGGCCAGAACATCCTTGCGAATTGGCATAACGGTCTCCAGGCGCTGAATGAAAACTTTAGCAGAGGATCAGCGGCGTCGCCAGCAACCGGCAGGCCGCTAGGCTGTAACGTTTTGCGTCGCCGGGATGCAAGCTTCGATGCAGGTGCCTCCGCCCGGTCGCGAGTGCACGAACAGTTCCCCGCCCATGCTGCGCAACCGCTCTTCCATACTCAGAAGTCCCAGACCCTGTGTGGCCTCCGCCAAAACCGGATCGAATCCGGCACCGCGGTCCGAGATCCGGAGACGCAGCGAGCCGGAGGTCTCGTCGAGTTCCACCAGCGCTTCCCGGCACCCGCTGTGCTTGTGAACATTGCGAATCGCTTCCTGGGCCACGCGAAACAGACAAAGGGAAGCCTCTTCAGGAAGTTTGCACGTCAGGCAAGCGCTGGTGAATTGAATGCGCATCGAATTGCGATTGGCGAATTCCCGGCAAAAATTATTCAGCGCGGGCGCAAGGCCCAGCAATTCCACCTGCGAAGGGTGCAGTCGGCGGGAGATGTTGTGGACATCGGAAGTGATCTCGCTGGCCGTCCGCACTAAGGCTTCCAGTTCTCTGGCAAAAGCCGAGCCGTCCTGCTGCGAAGCGAGCTTCATCTGCTCCAGATCAATGCTTAGAAGGGCCAGCCGCTGGCCGATATCGTCATGAAGATCCCTTGCGATGCGCGATCGTTCTTCCTCTTGCGTCCGGGTCAGTCGGTTGCGCAATGTCTGAAGCTTCTCTTCCGAACGCCGGCGCTCGCTGATGTCCTGGTAGATGGCGAACGCGCCGACAAACGATTCTCCGGAGCAGACACGGATGCCGTGAAGTTCCACGTCAATCAGAGTGCCGTTCTTTTTGCGGCGTTGCGCGGTTGCGTGGACCACTCCGCCGCCGTGGACAGCAAACGACATGCGACTGGCTTCTTCCAGGTCGTGCGGCGCGATGATGCTGTCGATATCCTTGCCCTGCAGTTCGTTCTGGGAGTAGTGAAACATCCGCTCAAACGCCGGATTGCAGAAGACCACGCGGTTCTGCTCGTCTTTGGTGACGATGCCCAGCGGGCTGTTAGCAATCAAGGCGTCCAGGTACATGGTACGTTCCAAAAGCTGTTGCTGGGCGCGCTTGATGGCGCTGATGTCGAACGCGGTTGCCAGGATAGCGGGCTTCCCATCAAAATTTGTGCGCGCTCCAGAAAAATCCAACCATCGGAGTTCCCCAGCTTTCGTGCGGATTCTGAACTGATAGCGAGGCTCAGGATTCTCCCCTCGAAGCCGCGCACTATACCGCTGCTCGCCCATGGTACGAAATTCAGGGTCCACCAACTCCCACGCGTTCATGGAGAGGAGCTCTTCCCGCGAGTAGCCGCTCAGGTTTTCCGCATAACAGTTAACGTAAACGAGCTTTTCGCCCTGCAGAATCCAGATAGCGCAGGGGGCGGTCTCCGCCACCAGGCGGAACTTCGCCTCACTCTCTCGCAACGCGTGTTCCACGCGGTGGCGCTCGTCAATTTCCTGCTGGAGCCCGACGTTATTCACGGCCAGGCCCAGGCGGCGCCTTTCGCTGACTTCCAGGTTGCGCTCGGTGGATTGCGACTGTTCGACGAGCAGCAGAATCATTCCCAGGCAGATTCCGCAGATGTGCACCAGATCCAGGAAGAAAAGCGGGGAGCCGAGCAAAACCTGAACGTAATCGAGCGGGTTAGGGGTGACCTCCGCGCCGGTCCCATAATACTTGCGCAAGATTCCGACAAAATCGATGGTGTAGGAAACCTGGTTTAGGGCGTAAAACAGGCAAAACGCGCCCGACATCAATGCAGCCCAGGATTTCTTTCTGCGCCACTGCCCGAAAAATACGACGCAGCAATAGACGAGTGCGGCCGTCATGGTGAGCGTTCGTGGTAAATTGCGCGCGGCAAAGCTGACATCGCGGTGCGAACGCAGGTGGAAACCAATCCAGAACGCCGCCACGGAAAGCGCCAGGGTCAGCCAAAGCCCGGCCCTGAATATTTTCTTCAGCGAGCGCTCCGGGACGCTCCAACTAAGCCCTCCGAGCGCGAGCAGCAGCGATTGCAGCATCCCGAAAAGAAGGACGGCCACCAGCAAGCTGATTTTCAGGGGCGTCCACTCAGCGCCCACTTTCACCGACTCAATGGCCGCGGCCAAAAAAACGGCGGAACATGTCCACGCCCAGGCCCACCAGCGGAAGAACTCTACTTTTCGCAGCCGTTGGTAGAGCGCCCAGAGCAGGACGGCGAGGAAAATGGTGATCAGGAGTTGAACGTGGACCGACTGGAAAGAGGGGTGCGGGCTGCTGTTCATCGGTTAGGTCTTAAACGAATGAAATTACTTCAATAAATTCACTGAATTTTGGAATATTGGGCTGGCGGAAGTGTACCGCAATCACGCGCCATTTGCATGCGGGGCGGTTCGCAACCAGGGCCAGGTGACAGCCAGAGCCATTAGAAGCACCAGGACCGGATCGCACGGATGCCGCAAGCGCAGCGAAACTTGCGTCAGGTAATATGCCAGCGGAAACGCCAAAGGATATGCGGCGACGGGCAGCAGGAACCATCGGCGAGCGAAGCCGAGACAGACGAGGCCCGCGGCGACTCCGAGCATCGTCAGGACATTCCAGAAAAAGATGAAGCGGACGAGATTCGAATCGGCTTGTCGAAAGTCCCGCCATGGCGTCGGAGTCCCAGCCCACATCGCAATAGATCGCCGCCCGGCGAGTTGTACGGCGAGTGCAGGATGGGTGCGGATGAACTCCCACGCGGCTCGGCCCTTCTCCTCCAGAAAAGCGGTCTCGCCCAATTCGGTATACCTGTGCACTTCCTCATAGCGCGTGATGCGGTTCACTTGCCGGGAGTGATCATCGTAAATCGGATTGTTTCCCATCCAGAGCTCGAAAGGATAATCCGAACGGATGGGAATGAAACGATGAAATTGAACGGCGTTGCGAATGGTCCAGGGAACGCAGACAAGAACCGACAGGGAAATGACCAGCGCCACCTGACTAAGTCGCCGGTGTGACGAAGCGTTTAGTCGAAAATAAATCCACGCGAGCAAGAAGGGGAAAACGGCTCCGAGCGCCGGATTGACCAAAAGGCAGAAGCCCCAGAACAATCCGTACAAAATGAAATTGCGCCGGCGAGGGTCATCCACCAAGCGAAACGTAGCCCAAAGAAGAGTGATCGCCAGAAGAGCGGAGAGCGATGAATCCCAAATCCATTCGAAGGGGATGAGAATTCCACTTGGAAACACCGCCCAGAGCCAGCCAGCCGCGGAAGCCGTGGCGCGATTTCCTATCCACAGTGCCGCATAAAAAAGCGGCCAGCAGACGAGCGTCGAGAAAACACAGTTGAAGATGGCCGCGGCATAAAACGACGCAACCGTGAACGTGCCGAACAGCTTGAAGAGGATGGCCAGAAAGAATGGGTAGACGGGCGCCAGCCAGGCGGTTGGTCCGGTCTGCTGGTGAAACACGCAGCAGAATCCGCGCCCTTGCGCCAGCGCCTCGGCGACGCTTCCCACTTCATTTTGAAATGGGACGACGGCCAGGGCTTCGGACGGGACCTGATGCGCCTCATAAAACAGGAAGCTCAGCCGCAGAAACAGAGCGACCGAGAAGATGAACCACGGCGAGGAAATGAGCGGCTGGATTCGGAAATTCACCGAGAAAAGAATAACTCCAGAAGGCCGTGCCACCCAAGCGAACGACTAGAGCAAGTCCACGCGCCAGAGCAAGCGCGCCGAAAACGAGGTGTGCTGCGCGAAATCAGGGCGCCAGACAGCCAGGATCTGAGAGCCCTGGTACACGCGTTCGAAGCCGCCTTCGGACTCCGACACCGTTTCAATCGGGGCGACCCAGAACTCCTGCGAGCCCGGAGCGTGAAGCGTGACGCGAACCTTTTGCCAGCCGTCTTCCACTCGCAGCAGTGGCGCCGGCAAGACGCCCGAGAAGCGCAGGTTTTGCGGGCCGGCAGGCGTCTCGAAAAAGCGATCCATATCCGCCGGCGCCAGGAAATTGATGACCGACTCCAATCCCACAGCAAGCGGGCGCGACAACGGAGCGGAAATCGAAATCGAGAGATCGCAACTGACTTCGCAGCCCTGTGGCGTCGGGCCAAAGAGAAAGAGTTTCGTGAGCGAGAGTCGCGACACGGGGCCGCCTTCCACGGCGTATTCCGGAAGCTCGCAACCAAACTGCAGGTCTGCGTAGTTTGCGGAAGAGGCGCGCAGGAGGTAGGTGCCGCAAGCCGCATTCGAAACTTCCTTCAGCCGCAGTTCCTCGTAATCCGCCTGAGTCTGCGACGGATCGAAAAGTAGCAAACGGAACGCGTGGCGCGGATAGCGATCGTACCGGAGGAATCGATCGAGATTGGGCTCTTTCACCAAAACCTGATCGTGGATGGAGATCGCCCCGCCTTCCGCGGGCCTCGCATTTGCAGTTTCACGAAGCCTGGAGTGATAGGCCTCCTGACGCCGGATGATGGAATTGATCAGCGTGGCGTTCGCGAGGCGAAAATCAAAGAATGCCAGGGTGGCGCCGTCGGAAAGTTTCAGCAGGGCTTGAAATTCGGGCGCGCTGAAAAGTATTTCGGCGGCGCCGTCAGCGTCATAGTCCACCAGCTCCACGCGCGGCATCAGCCCGCCGGGTGTAAGCTGGTCGGCCAGCGCCTCCGCGCGGATCAGATTTCGCCAGATTTCCGTGCGCAGATGAGGCGCGTAAATTCCGCCAAAGACGCCGTGCCAGTAGGCGTCGTTGCCCTGGCCCCGCAACACGCGGTCACGGGCTTCCTGGTTTTGCGCGGCGTATTCCAAGCTGGTTCGCCGCGTGGGAACGGAAGCGACTGCGGCGGAGGCCCGCAGCATTTTCTTGTGCAGCAGGTTGGCCTCTGGATACTTACGAAAGAAACCGCGCCAGGAACCGCCGCGCAAAAATGCCAGCACCTCAGGCCGCGCTGCGAATTCCTTTTCCAACGCGAAAAATCGTTGGCGGGTGCGGGTTGGTAGCACCCACTCCATCATCTCCGCGTAAGAGGCGGCGGGCAGATCCGCGCGGCCCAACGGCAGATGGCTGGACATGAACTCCCCGGGAGTAACCGTTTTCAGCCACGAGGAATTTTCTTCGAGCGCGGTGAGAAATTCCTCCAGCCAGCCGTCCGTGTAACAATGCTTAAACGTCCCCGGCCAGCAGCCGAATTTTTCCATGTCGTCGCCGAAAGCGGCGACGCCGCCGGGATGCACTTGCGCGGCCTTTTCGAGATAGGCGATCGTTTCCGCGGGCTTGCGAAACGGAATCAAGTAGCGCAAATCCTTCAGTCCGGGAAAGAGCCAGACCGATTTGCCGCGGTCCTCGGCGATATATGCGCCAAACAACTCCTCCGCTTCGAAGCCAGCGGCGACAAACGGCAAATCGTCCACCAGCGTGTACCCCACGTTTGCCTCGGCCAGCGAAGCGGGAAGCTGAGGCTCCCAGACGCGCTCGGCCAGCCACGCTCCCGTGGGGCGCTTGCCGAAATGCTGCTCGATGTAGCTGGCCAGGCGGTTGAGTTGCTCCACCTGATCGGTAATCGGAATCGAAATCAGAATCGGTTCGTAGAATCCGCCGCCGATCAGTTCCACGCGGCCGGTAGCGACCAGTTTGCGCAGCCGTTCGAAATACTCGGGATGATTCTTCTCAATCCACAAAAGGAGGGGGCCCGAATAGTGCAGCGCCAGCCGCACGCCCGGATGCTTTTCGATCATGGCCAGAAAGGGGTGGTATGCAGTGCGATAGCACTCCTCAAAAACGTGTTCAAAGTTTCCAGCAGGCTGGTGGGCGTGCACGATCAGCAAAAGATGGAATGGAGGACGAGGCTGGGGCATCAGATTCACATTCCATGATACCGCGAGTGGCGGGAATGTTTGAACGGAAGAGCTGCTTGAATTGATTCATCCTTTGTTACTTGGAGGAGCTGTGACGCGCAACCCAGTCAGCAATCAGGGCGAGCGCTTCCGGCGAGAAAGTCTCTTCGATGGCGGCGTACTCGGCGGGAGTTCCCGTGTAGGCGTGCTGGAAGAGGTGATTCAGCTCAGGTAGCTCCCGGGTCTCCGCCTGGGTGTTCATCGAGTCCTGGAATGCCTTTTTCAGCAAGGGTAGATTGGCCTTTGCCGCCACTTGCAGGTCCTTCTGGCCGTACAGAGCCAGCACCGGGCAGTTCACGGCTTTCAGATTGGGCAACGGGTCGTAGTCCAGGAAAAAGCGGAACCAGGGGGATGTCAGCATTCGCAATTGCGTTTCCAACGCCGCGGGAGGCAAAGCTGCATCCAGCCCTGACTCCTTCACCAGCACCACCAATTTCTCGGCGAGCGTGTTGGGGTCTTTCTCCTTGCGAACCAGGGCATAGGCGGCCTGGTCAAAGCCGAGGCTCGCATCGAGTTGTTCATCACTTAATCCACCCGCGCGGCCTATCAACTCCGACTGATTCAGAAGCGTTTGCTCACCATTGGTGGCCGGCGCGGCGAGCAGTACCAGCCACTTCACGTCCTTCGTGTGTGCGGCCAGATACGGCGCAATGATCGCGCCTTCGCTGTGGCCGAGTAGCCCAATCCGCGTGCCATCAACTTCCTTGCGCGATTTCAGGTACGACAGCGCCGCTTTTGAATCCGCGGCCAGGTCCATGGTCGTGGCGGTGTCCGGATTGCCGGTGGATTTGCCGACGCCGCGTTTGTCGCAGCGCAGCACGGCAATTCCCTTCCGCGTGAACGCATCCGCGATCAGCAGAAAGGGCCGATGACTGGCCAGGGATTCGTCGCGATCCTGCGGCCCGGATCCGGCGATCAGCAGAACCGCGGGAAAGGGCCCTTCTCCTTTGGGCAGAGTCAGAGTTCCGGCCAGCACAATCCCATCGGCCCCGCCGCTGAAGGTTACTTCTTCTTCGACATACGGGAACGGTCTGGCGGGCGTTTGCGGGCGACGCAATTCCAGGGTCTGGTCCGAACGCTTGAAGTCCAGCGGCAGATTATCGGCGCTGGTTTGCGACCATTTGCCGGTGATGGCATTTTTCGCGGAATTCAGAGCGCCTTCGTAAACGCCGGCGACAGACGGAATCTCGAAATGAAAAATCGGATCCTTCAAGGTCACATGGTTGGCGGGCAGCCCGGTGACTCCCTGGTCGAGGCTGTCGAGCGCAGCGATCAGCGAGCCTTCCGTGTCGTGAGAGATGTGCAACTGGAATCGCAGTCGCATCCCGTGCGTTTCCACCGCGCCCTGCCAGAGGCCTTCGACGGGAGAGATCGCATCGCCGGGTTTTCGCGCGACGGCGCCCGTTTCACGGCGGAAAATCAACGGAATTGATACGTTGCCCTGTGACCAGTTTCCGGAAATGATTTCGTGGTCCGGGGTAACTTTGCCCTCGAAGCGCGCGCCCACCGAACCGAGCTCCAATTTCAGGCTGAAGTTCGCAAACGAAGCCGAAGTCGCTTCGATGGCGAAGACGCCTTGCTCCAGGCTGTCGAGAGTCGCGCGGAGCGCGCCGTTCGTGCCCTTGGAAAGATGCAACAGCAGGTGGAGTTGCGCTTCGCCGGCCTGCAAAGTGCCGGAGTACGTGCCTTGCGGAACGCCGGTCAATTGCGCGGCTGCAACGTCTGCGCAGGAGAGCAACAATAAAAACGGCAGTAGAAAAAAGTTCGTCAAGATCCGGCGCAAGGAGTCCCCTCGAACAGCATAGTGATGGTATCGGATTGGATGTGGAATGCGTTGAAAATGCCGCCTCTGGCGTGAGCCGATTTCAGTCCCTGCCCGGGGAAAAAAAGAGCCCCGGAAATCCGGGGCTCGGTAGATCAAAACTGACTTGAACCGCGCTGCTGTGCTTACTTCTTGGCGTACCAGTCGGCATTCATCGCCGTGAACTGCGTCCACTTCTCCGGGAGATCTTCCAGCGCGAAAATCGCGGTGACCGGGCAGACGGGAACGCAGGCGCCGCAATCGATGCATTCGACGGGATTGATGTAGAGCATCGTTTCGGCCTGATGGGTGGGCTCGTCCTTGCGCGGGTGGATGCAGTCCACCGGACAGACATCAACACACGCCGAATCTTTGGTGTTGATGCAAGGTTCGGCAATCACATATGCCATGCAAACTCTCCTTTGCTTCGGTTAGCGTGCCGGGATTAGCTTACGTAACTCAACCGGCGATAGTCCAATAAAATAGGCGCTGCCGGACAAAAAGCAGCATCAAATCCATTCTACGCGGTACTCCCTGGATTCTCAACCGGCCAGGAAAGGCTAGAATGTAGGGGAGAGGGAACGACATGAAACTTAGAATCGCACTGGCAGGATTGCTGGTGGCCGGGGGATTGGCACTGGCTGCGGCGCAAACGCCGGCGCCGAAGGACCCGGAAATGATCGACACCCAGGGATATCAAAAGCTACTGCAACAGTACAAAGGCAAGCCGCTGCTGGTAACGTTTTGGGCTACCTGGTGCGAGCCGTGTCGCGACGAGTATCCGATGCTGAACGAGTTGGCGAAGCAGTACGCGCCACAAGGCTTGAAAGTGGTGGGCGTCAGCCTGGACCAGGATGGCGACCTGATCCTGATGCGGCGGTTCCTGGTGCGCTACAAACCCATATTCCCGAACTACCGGAAGAAGAAGGGCGAGGAGGACGCGTTCGTCCAGGCGGTTTTACCCGGATGGAACGGCTCGATTCCTGCCTCTGTTTTTTATGGGAAGGACGGGCAGCAGGTAGGGCACTTTGTCGGCGCCGGAGACCACGACACGTACGAGGCAGCCATCAAGATGCTGCTCTCGAAATAGACGGCAACTTGGAATGAGCTGTTGGCGCGGGCAATTTCCACGAACTTTGATTAAGATGGCAAATTTGTCATTCCGAACCCCGTTCGCTTTTTGAACGAGGTGAGGAATCTGCTTTGTTCTTCGATTCATGCGAGAAGCAGATCCCTCGCTTCGCTCGGGATGACGGCACGTCGGTACTTTTTGCAGCCGGTTAATGCTGGTTGAGGAGATTTCCATGCTGGATTTGAAGGGCAACAAGATCACCTATTTCGGGCACAGCACGTTTGGGCTGACCACACCCGGCGGGCAGTTCGCGATTATCGACCCTTTTGTGATGTCCAATCCACGCTGCCCGGAAAATCTGAAGAAGCTGGCGCGGCTCGACGCCATTTTCATCACGCACGGCCACACGGACCACATCGGCGACCTGCTGGCTTTGGCGAAGCAGTTTAAGCCCAAAATTGTCGCGACGTTTGAAACTTATCTTTGGCTGGAGTCGAAGAAAACCGGCGCGCAATGCCTTCCGGGCAACAAGGGCGGCTCGCAGAAAGTGGGCGATTTTGAAATCACGATGACGAACGCGTTTCACTCCAACTCGATCGAGGATGGCGAGGAGCGCATTTACGGCGGGGAGGCCGCGGGCTACATCGTTAAGCTTCCCGGCGGCGTGACGATTTATCACGCGGGGGATACTTGCGTATTTGGCGATATGAAGCTGATCGCCGAACTGTACAGACCGGAGATTGCGATGCTGCCAATCGGGGATGTTTTCACGATGGGCCCGCGGGAGGCTGTGCATGCGATCCGGTTGCTGGGCGTGAAACACATGATCCCTATGCACTATGCGACGTTCCCGATGCTCACGGGGACGCCGGAAGCGCTGTGCAAAGAGGCGACGGGAGTGCGAGGGGTGCACGTGCATGCGCTGAAGCCGGGGGAGTCGTTGGGGTGAAGTAGTTGGGGAGTTGAAGAGTTGAAAAGTTCAAGAGTTCAAGAGTTTATGAGTTCGAGAAGGAAAAGCGTCGCGTTCTTCACTGCTTACGAGCGCAGGAAGTTGCGCACGAAGAACATGAGGTTGGCGGGGCGCTCCGCCAGGCGGCGCATCACGTAGGGGAACCAGTCGCGGCCATAGGGAATGTAAATGCGCAGGCGATAGCCGTCGCGCACCAGTTGGCGCTGCAGGTCGGTGCGAATTCCGTACAGCATCTGGAACTCGAAATCGTCTTTGGAAATCTGCTTCTCGGCGGCCCAGCGAATCGTGGCCGCGATCATTTTCGGGTCGTGGGTCGCAATCCCGTGATAAAAGCCGCTTGGCAAAAGCATGCGCATCAGGCGGATGTAGTTGCCGTCCACGTCGGCTTTCCGCGGGTACGCCACTTCCACGTCCTCTTTGTAGGCGCCCTTGCACAGGCGGATGCGGCAGCCGACGGAGAGCAGGTCGTTGACATCGCTTTCGCTGCGGTAGAGATAGGACTGAATCACGGTGCCGACGGTCGGCGTTTGCGAGCGCACGCGTTTAACCAGGTCCACGGTACGCTGGGTGTAGGTGGAACCTTCCATGTCGATGCGCAGAAAACTGTCGCAGGCAGCCGCCCGCTCGGCGATGGAGAGCACCAGGCCTTCGCAAAACTCGGGGGAAATATCCAAGCCGAGTTGCGTCAGCTTGCAGGAAACGTTGGCGTGCAGGCGCTCCTGAGCGATGCGATCGAAAATTTCCAGGTAGGCATCGCGGGCCTTTTGGGCGTCGTCGGTGGTGCTGACATTTTCGCCCAGGTAGTCGAGGGTGGCATGCATGCGCGCGTCATTGCAGACGCGCGCGACCTGCAGCGCCTCTTCCAGGGTTTCGCCCGCCACAAAACGGTGAGACATCCGGCGCGTGGTGGCGTTGGTGGTGACCCAGTGGGCGAAACTTTTGCTTTCGGAAAACTTCAGCAGGATCGAACGCAGCATGGACTATTCGATTATGCCCGGAGTTGCGCCGGGAGGCCAGTCGCAGGCTAGTCTTTGTGCTCTTCCAGGAACTTTTCCGCGTCGAGTGCGGCCATGCAGCCGGAGCCGGCCGCGGTTACGGCTTGCCGGTAGCGGTGATCCTGAACATCGCCCGCGACGAACACGCCGGGAACGTTGGTCAGGCTGCCGTGGCGGGGGATGATGTAGCCGTTTTCGTCGGTTTCGAGTTTGCCACGAAAGGCCGTGGAGTTCGGATTGTGGCCAATGGCCACGAAAATTCCGTGCAGTTCGATTTCGCGCTTCTCACCGGTCTTGGCGTGCCTCAGGCGCACGCCGGTGACCACTTTTTCGGGGGACAGGATTTCGTCCACCAGGTACGGCGTCACGAATTCCACCTTTTCGTTGGCCCGGGCGCGATCGATCATGATTTTGGACGCGCGAAATTCGTCTCGCCGGTGGATCAGGTACACGCGACTCGCATAGCGCGAAAGGAAGTTGGCCTCTTCCATCGCGGAGTCACCGCCGCCCACAACCGCTAGGGGTTTGCCGCGGAAGAAATATCCGTCGCAAGTCGCGCAGGTGGAAAGCCCGCGCCCAATCAGTTCCTTTTCGCCCTCTAGCCCAAGTAACCGCGCGGAAGCGCCGGCCGCCACGATCACCGAGCGCGATTCGTAGGTTTCTTTCCCGGCTGTGACTTTAAACGGGCGATTCGTTAGATCCACTTCAGTCACCGCGCCGGCCTTGAATTCCGCGCCGAACCGCTTGGCCTGCTTACGCATGTTCTCGATGAGTTCCGGCCCCATGATTCCATCGGGAAAGCCGGGATAATTCTCCACGTGCGTGGTCAGCGAAAGCTGGCCGCCGGGCTCATGGCCGTCCAGGACGATGGGGTTCAGATTGGCTCGCGCCGCGTAGATCGCGGCGGTCAGGCCGGCGCATCCACTCCCGATGATTACCACATTGTGCATTAGAAAAAGCTCCATACCTTAGATTCGGAAAACGGGCCTGATGGTACATGGCCCTCAGGGCGCAAGAGAATGATTGTAGCATCCCCGCCTCTGGAAGCCGGTGCGGCGTCCGGGCGCCAAAGCCGCTGCGCCGGGACTAGTTTTCCCTCGATTTTCCGCGGCGCGAATTAGTGGAGGAATATCGGAGAAACGGCCAAATTGGCGATGTGTCTAAGTTGCACGAAGCTGGACGCGGTGCCGCGACTCTTTTAGAGTGGAATCGCGTTCAAAAGTTACAGCTTCAAGGAGCCAATATGGACCCGCGTTATCCGATTGGAGATTTTGCGATGCCGTCTGGAACTACTCCGGCCCTGCGGCAGGCCGCGATTGAGGATATAGCCAGCGCCCCGGGGAAGCTACGCGCGGCTGTTGCAGGGCTTGGCGACCTGCAGCTTGAAACCCCGTACCGCGAAGGCGGCTGGACCGTGCGCCAGGTGGTTCACCACGTTGCCGACAGCCACGTCAATGCCTACATTCGCCTGCGGCTCGGGCTGACGGAAACCGAGGCCCCGATCAAGGCGTACCAGGAGGCCGATTGGGCGCGACTGGAAGATGCGCAACATGCGCCGGTGGAAATTTCACTGAAACTTCTCGAGCCGCTGCACGAGCGCTGGGTTCGCCTGCTGCGAACCGTGACGCCGGAACAATTCGCCCGACCGGTCCGGCATTCCGAGTCTGGTTTGAAAAGTGTGGAATGGTTGCTGTTCCTGTACGCGTGGCACGGCCGGCATCACACCGCGCACATCACCGAGCTCCGCAAGCAAAAAGGCTGGAATTAGATTTTCCTCCGGCGAAACGAATCCATTGCCTGAAATCAGGATCGTTCCGTAATTTCGCGGCGACTTGGTGCGTTTGCTTTGCTTTCCGAAAAAACAGTAACATGTGAAGTACACCAAAAAGGAGAGCACATGGCGCGACCCGCAGGAACGTACGCAATTTTTGAAACTTCGATGGGCAACATTGTTTGCAAGCTGTTTGAAAAGGAAGCCCCGAAGACGGTGGAGAATTTTATCGGCCTCGCCGAAGGCACCAAGGAATTCAAGGACCCCATCAGCGGCAAAAAGGAAAAGCGGCCCTACTACGACGGGCTGATTTTTCACCGCGTGATTCCGGATTTCATGATTCAGGGCGGATGCCCGCAGGGCGACGGCCGCGGCGGCCCGGGCTATCAGTTCGGCGACGAATTCCATCCCAGCCTGCGCCATTCGAAAGCCGGAAAACTTTCCATGGCCAACGCCGGGCCGGGCACGAACGGCAGCCAGTTCTTCATCACCGTGGCGGCCACACCGCACCTCGATAACCGGCACTCCATCTTCGGTGAAGTTGTGGAAGGCCAGGACATCGCGGATAAAATCTCCAAGACCTCGCGCGACGGAATGGATCGCCCGCGCGTTCCCGTGACGATGAAGGTCCGCATCGAACGCGTATCCTGAAGCCCGAGGTTGCATGCTCTCGCCCGCGCGCCTAACACAATTGCTGATGGAATTCGTCTTTCTGTTGCTGGGCGCGCTGCTGTTGTGGCTGGTGGCTAACGGACGAATCGATTTTTCGAGATTCGATCCGGGCAGCAAATTATGGCTTGGCGTCAGCGTGGCGCTGACCGCGTGGGGCTTGCTGGCGTTGGCGAAGCCCGGACAAACCCGGGACAAGTGGCAGAAGTGGAATCGCGGCTTCTCGCTAGTGCTGCTGGGCCTGGTGATGCTTTCCATCCCGCATGCCACCTTCGATTGGGTTGTAAGGCTCCTCGCCGTTGGCGGATTGATTCTCGTGCTGCGCGGTATCTTCGGATCCCTCTTCATTTTGCGGCAGCGATAGCGATTCCTCAGCTATAATGCCGGGCATTCTGCGCTTCCCTCCGCACTGGGAAGACCTGCCTGCGAACGGATATTTACCGCGCGCATCTTCGAAGAGGAGAACTATCGTGTTCAAAGCGTTCAAGGAATTTGCAATGCGCGGCAGCGTTCTGGATCTGGCCGTCGGGGTCATCATTGGCGCTGCCTTCGGAAAAATCATCGCTTCCCTGGTGGACGACATCCTCCTGCCACCTATCGGCCAACTTCTCGGAAAAGTAGATTTTTCCGGACTCTTCATCAATTTGAGCGGCACGCATTTCGACACGCTGCAGGCCGCAAAGGCTGCGGGCAAGGCGACGCTCAATTACGGGAACTTCATCAACACTGTAATCAACTTCCTGATCGTGGCCTTCACTATCTTCGTGGTGGTGCGCATCGTGAATCGGTGGATGCCAAAGCCGCCGGCCCCGGTCACGACGAAAGATTGCCCCCAATGCGCTATGGCGATTCCTGTCGCCGCAAAAAAATGCGGCCACTGCGCCAGTGCGGTTTAATGCGCAATTCAAGAACGCCCGCCGCAGACCCTTCGGCTGCGCTCAGGGCAGGCGGCGGCCGCTACAACGGCAAAAACGGACCGCCTTGGAAGGCGGTCCCTACAAAAGAAATGCGTTTCGGATGCCGACAAAAAGACAAGGCGGGGCGGAGCGAGGAGAATGTCGGCGCGCCGACATTTAAAGTAACACTTGAAGTTTATTCTGTTTTGTTAACAGAATGTCGGACAGAAATTTCAAATTGCAGAAAGAAAAGTGGTTAGGAATTCGGAGCACGAACTAGTACGGGTAAGATGTCTTGTCTAAACGTCTCGTTCTGAGAAAAAGAGCTTAAATCCCGGGAGGTTTTTTCTTCACGTTGGATTCCAGATGGGCCTTCAGACGGGTAATTACGGCTTCTTCCTCGCCATCTTCAACTTCTTTCATTACCTCTTCCAGGGCAAAATGCACCACATCGTGGTGATGCAATTCCAGCGGCGCGGCGGATTCGCTGAACTTTAGCCACAGGCGATGTAGCAGGTTCACTTCATTCGCTGTCAGGTTCGGGGCGTGCGGGCCAAGGACTTTGTAAACCTTGTCGCCGTTGGCCATGTGAATTTCCAGGTTGAACTGCGGCTTGGGATCGCCGAGTTTTTCCCACGCGTCGCCAAGGTGCCGTGCCTGCTCCTCCGTGGGCTCCTTGGGCGAGTGGCCGACAACGATGGTGCTGGACTGAAGCGAAGTAGCCGCCCGCAAAATCGCGTCCCAAATATCATTCGAGGCAACAACGGCGAGCCGGATGGTCTTCCCACGCTTTTCGGCCATCGAGAGGGCCTGGGAAAAGAGGTGCTGCTCGATGCTGCCGAAAAGCTGGTAGGCTTCCAGCTCGTTTTCGCCTGATGCCGAGCGCCTCAGAAGCCGCACATGGAGAACGATGACGTCACGCCTGCCGGGCTTTATCCGGTCGAGCACGTTCGCAAGATGATAAAGATTGTAGTGGTTGCTGACGGGAACCAGGACATTGCCAGGCTTTGCGCCGAGCGCCTCGGGAGTAAGTTCGCCCTCCATTTCGAGGTTGAACTGATCCATCTCGACATGGGCGCCGGCACGCCGGGCACGCCGTTCGGAAATGGTGAAGACGATGTACAGCAGGACGGAGAAGGCACCGCCAGCCATGGTGGCGACGGGCTTGGTGAACAAGTTGGTGACGGCGATGAGGAAGAGCGTGAGGGTAATCAGGATCAGGCCGACGGGAACCTGGACGCCGCGGACATAAAAGTTGAGAGGGACCTGGAAATCGCGATGCCCGGGCTTGGTGTAGCGGAGAACCAGAACGGCCAGCCCGTTCATCGCAAAACTCCAGATCACGCCGAACGCGTAGAGGTTAGCCAGAAAGGTCACGTGGCCGCGGCTGATGATGATGGTGATCACCTGGAGGGCGACGACAATGTTGATGATGCGATAGCTGGTGCCGTATTTCCGGTGCGGCTGCCGGAACCAGGAGCTGAGCACACCGTCTTCGGACACGCGGTTCAGCACACCGTTGGAACCGACAATCGCGGTGTTCACAGCGCCGGCAAGAATGAGCGTGCCGACCACAACCACGAATCCATGGAAGATGAGCCGCACGTAAATCGGCCCCGCGAGGCTCATCGCCAGACCACCGATCAAGTTCTCCAGGTAACCCTGCCGGACCGAGTCTGGAATGATCATCACCGCGAAGAACGAAACCAGCGAGGTAAATACAAGGCTGTAAATGAAAATCACCAACCCGGCCTTTTTCAGGTTAGGAAGTTTGGGATGCTCGATTTCGCGGTAGACCTGCGCCAGCGATTCTTCTCCACTCATCGCCAGCACCGAATGTCCCAGTGCGATGAAGATGGCAACGATGCCAAACATTTGCGGCAGGCTGCTGTGTGCCAGCCATCCCAAAGCGCTTTCGCTCAATCTGAGGTTCTGGGGGCTCGGGAAGGGCGGCAGGGTGGAATGGCGAATGAATGCCGTGTAGGTGCACCAACCGATGAGGATCACCACCATGACCGTCACGAGCTTCATGATGTGGAGCGCTTTTTCGCTCGACTCCGGAATCCCCTTGGTGTTTTCCCACCAGAAATACAATGTCACCACTATGGCGAAGCTGGCGCTGACGAAATCAACCGTAAAACTCGAAAGCGGCCCGCTGACGTGAAAATATTGCAGGAGATCGTTGATCAGCCCGGCGAGATATTGGCCCGCAGCCACGCCGCTGATGGGGCCGGTCAGGATGTAGTCGAACATCAGCGCCGAGACGCTGAATTTTGCGAGCGAGCCGCCGAGGGACTGTTTCACCGCCCGGTACACACCTCCCCGGACAAACATGCTGCAGCTTTCCACGTACACCGCGCGGACGGCGTAGGAAAACAGCATGATGGCGAGGATGAACCAGGGGGCGGCCTTTCCGATGTAGCCTTCGGCCTCGCCGCCGGCGTAATAGGCGGAGGAAGCAAGGTCGTTGAGGACGATGGCGGCGGCGCGCCAGAAGGAGATGAAGCTTAACAGCGCCGTGGTCGCAACCAAGACACGCGGAATACCGCTGCTCTGGCTGCCCTTGGCAGCCGGGCTTTGGGGAGTGCTGCTCATTTATGGGTAGTTAGACCTGCAGATTCCAATGCTCCCATTTTTCAAGAAACAAGTCCAGCAAACGGCCGCACCTAAACGGTTTTTTGCTGAGATTTTTCGGGAGATTCGCGGAAGGCGCGGCCGCATTCTTCGCACGGGCAGAGTGTGCGCAGGTAATCGTAGCTGAAGATTCCGGTGGAATGGCCGTCGGTGAAACTGATCTGCACAGCGTAGTTTCCGACCTGGGTGGCTGCTTGTGCGCGAGGTTTCGGCTTGTACATGGGCAGCAGGGGCGAGGAAAGTAGATTCGTGGTCGCTACGGGCATTGCTTCTTTCTTTCCGCGCTCGTCGTTGCATGTCGCGCAGGGGCACTGGTCGCGGAGATAGGTAAAGTCGTAGTGGCTGCAATGGCCGTCGGCCCAGGTGATGTCCACACCGGCACCTGTTTTTACGTGAATTTTTACAGCGGTTGGCTTTTTGCGTTGGTCGATGGGTATGGGCATTAGAAAAAATGTTCCTCTCGGATCCCTTGGTGTCACAGGTTACATGAAAAACGTCGGACGTCTTCAGGGGCTAAAGCCCGATGAAATTATGGCCTTTACGCCGGGGCTGAAGCCCCGGCCTCCTAAAGAAAAGGATTTCTTCAGCAGCCTGTCTGGCGCTTCAATCGAGCTCCTTCAAAAGGCGGCCCCGACCGGGTCGGGGCCGCTACAGCTGCATGTGCTTCAAACTTTTTCTTTCTTGTGATCGCAGCAATCACCCGGAGGGATCGGGTTGCCGTGCGGGCACGTTGTCGGATGCCCCAGGAACGAGCAGATTTTCTGGTCCAGCTCCGGGCTGATGATGTGTTCGAACTTGCAGGCCTCGCTGTGCACTTCCTGATCTTCGATACGAAAGGTGTCCTTGAAGAGGCGCTCGGCCAGCCGGTGGCGGCGCACGACATCCCGCGCGCGTTGCGTTCCGGCTTGCGTGAGGAGGACGTCTCCGTTCTGCATTTCGATTAATCGCAAATCGGACATGCGGGTCAGCAAACGGGAAACAGGCTCGGCCGCGATCACCGGAAGCTGGCCCGCAGGGCCTTCGGAGCGCAGCAACTCCTTCTGCGCGGGCTTGCCGTCTTCGCGGCAAATCCAGATCTGCTCGAGCAGGTGATCGAAGCGGATTTCGTCGTCGCTGGAAACCGACGTGCAGCAATCGGCGGAATTCGCGAGCGCGCAGGCCATCGGATGATTCGGCCCGTGCAACGCAGTGTCAAAGGAAAGATGTCCGTGGGCAAGTTCGATGCGGCGATCGGCCTGCAGGGAGATGTCGGGATCGTGCGTGACCATCAGGATGGTGTGGCCGGCGCTGTGCAGCTCGCGGAAAAGGCCGAGTACGATTTCTTCGTTCGCTTCGTCGAGATTGCCGGTCGGCTCGTCGGCCAAAATTAATTTTGGCTGGTTGATCAGCGCCCGGGCAATTGCCACGCGCTGCTGTTCTCCACCGGAAAGTTGCGAAGGGAGATGCGTTAGCCGATGACCCAGGCCGACGCGCTTTAGCGCTTCCGCGGCCTGCCCTTCGTCCGTGACGCTGTGAAAATATTGGGCCAGCATCACGTTTTCGAGGGCGCTGAGGTAGGGCACCAGGTGGAACTGCTGAAAGACGAAGCCAATTTTCTCGGCGCGGTAACGGACCAGGTCGTTTTCAGAAAGTTTCGCCAGATCCACGCCGTCCACGATCACGTGACCCGACGTCAGGGTGTCCAACCCGCCCAGAATATTGATCAGCGTGGTCTTGCCGGAGCCGGACGGGCCCATCAGTGCCACCCATTCGCCCGCCTGGAAGTGGAAGGAGATGCCGTTCAACGCGCGCTGCGTGCCGTACTCCTTCACCAGCGATTCAATGCGCACTTGCGCGTTCACGCTTCACCTCGAAACACACTTGCAGGCCGTACGCTCGCCAATCGGCGCAGGGGAAATGCGCTGGCAATCGAGACAAGGATGGTGATGCCTACAGAAACAGGATACACAATCCAGCGAGGCCGCGCAGCCACGCCAAAGACCGCTTTCCCCAGCCAGATGGAGCCGACAATGCCGAAGGCCGAGCCGATGAGACCGCCCACAATGCCCATCAGAATCGCTTCCGCGAGGAACAGCCGCACTACGCGGCGCACGCTGCCACCGATTGCCTTCATCAGCCCAACATCGTTCTTGCGTTCGATCGCCACGTTGCTCATGCCCGCCATCACGCAGAGTGAAGTCAGCAGCAGGACGATGATCACCGTGATCGAGAGCAGGCCGCTGATGCGGTTGTAAAGTTTTCCCTCGGCTTCGGCGAGTTGCTTGATGCCGTGCACGTCCGCGGTCGGCAACCGTTGTGACAGCGCGGAAATGAAGCGGTTAATCGCATCCGGCGTTCCGGTAACGCTGAGCTGCACCAGGCTGATGCGCCCCGGCAAATTCGCCAACGTTTGAGCGGTGGCAAGCTTGGTGAAAATCTGCGTGTCTTCCGCGCCGCCCGTGGCCACCACCGCAAATACCTTGCACGTCGCTTCCCTGCCCTGGTTGCGTAGATTCAGTGAATCCCCGGCGCGCACCTTGAACTGCGCCGCCGCCTTGGCGCCAACCTCGCACGCCGCTGGATCGCTCTCCAAGTCGGCTGAATATTCCGTTCGCCGGCCGGGCCGCACTTGCGTCAATCCCTGCCCCGCGGTGCCCGCAATTACGGCCGGTTGGTGGTGGATCTCGCCGGCCTTGGCTACGGCGCCAATTACATACAGAAACGCCACGGCCGGAACGGGCTTTCCGGAATTTTCCGCAGACAAGCCTGTCAACAAGGATTGATCCAACGTGCCACCGCTTGAATTTGCATTCGCATCTCGAGGAGTGACGATCACATTCGCTCCGAGCGCGCGAAATTCCGTCGTCAGCCGCCGCTTGGCGTCAATCTGCAAATTCAGCAACGCCGAGGTGATCGCCGCGCCTGCTCCGAGCGCAAGCAGGATCACAAACAGCCGGCCATAATTCGCGGTGATTAGCCTGCGAACGATTCGCCAGAACATGGGGGAATCGCTCATCACTCGCCTCTCAGGATGGGCGCGGGGTCATACTGCGAAGCGCGGCGCAGAGGATAAGCGCTTCCGAGCAGCGTGATGAGTGACGCAAGCACCAGAACGACGAAGAGCAGGAACAATTTTGGCTCCGGCGTGAATCCAAAAATCTTTTGACCCATCAATCGCGCCAGCACGATTCCGACCGCGTAGCCAATCCCACCGCCAACAAACGCCACCAGTAACTGCTCTGCCGCCAGAAGCACGCCCACCAGCGCGGAACCTGCTCCCAATGCCTTCATCAATCCAATCTCGGTGCGCCGCTCGATTACCGAAGCCGCCGCCGATGCGCCGACCGCCAGCGCCGCGGCCAGCAGCGCTGCAAATGTAACCAGCCACAGCAGCATTCGCACTCGGATGAGAATTGTGCCTTCGCCTTCCGCCACGCGGCGAATCACGCGCACGTCCGTCCCTTTCAACTCTTGGCTAATCTGCAAAGCGATCGACGATATATACGGCGAGCAGTACCAGCGGTCGAATTCCTCCTGCGTCATGCTTTTCGGATCGCGGCGTCCAAACGCATCTTCCGGCTTGGTCAATGCGCTCACATACAGCCGCCTGTATTGTCCCGGCTTGCCAGCGAGGCTTTGAGTTACGTCGAGCGGCGCCACTATGGCGTTATCTTCCGCGGCCCCTGAAGACAATATGCCAACAACCTTTACCGGCCATGGTGTGTCAAATCCGGGTGAGTCCATGCCGAGAACGATTTCGCTCCCGACGCCAAGGCCTACACGTTTCGCAAGGTTGTTCCCAATGACGACCTCGTTCGCCCGCTCGGCAAACCAGCGCCCTTCGATCCGCCACCAAGGATTGGTGCTCTCCACACCTGTGGTGTACACCGTGCCATCTGGGATTTGCACAACGTGATGAACCCAGGTACCGATTAGAGTTATTTTTTCCCCGTGGATTGCCGACTGCAATTCAGCCGGTGGTTCCGGGGGGCCTCCTCCCAGTCCACCCTTCACAAAAATCGCCGGCGCTTCCAGAATCGGCGCAAAACCGACAATGTTGTGCCGCCAGAAAATCGTTTTCAGTTTTCCCAAGTCTGCTTCAGGAAGGTACGCGCCCGCATTCGCCGGCCGGTAATCCACGCCGCCAATCTCGAGTGGTAGCGAGTCCGCTTCCGGCGTCACCAGGAGATTTGCGCCGAGGCTGCGGAATTCCTGGGCCAGGCGGTCGCCCACGTCCAGCGACACGCTGAGCGCGGCGGTGGCCACAGCCATGCCGAGGGCCAGGGCGGCCAGGGTGAGCAATTTGCGTTTTGGCCGGCGCGTGAACGAGTCGGCAACGAGTCGGAGGAACATTTATGGGGATTGGTGAGCGCCAAATCTCCTATCGCGGAATCTCTTCCGCAGCTTTGGTCACCGAAGAAACATCGATAACCACATCATCGCCCGTTACCTGCGACGTAAACCCGATCGGATTACATCCGCCCTTGCCCCCGATCGACGGAATGTAAATCGCCGAGGCGCAGTGCCGGCAGATTACGCTCTGCCCGTCCTGGCGGTAGCCTTCGGCTCCGCAGATGAGGCAGGCATCCAGCGCCGTTCCATAACCGTTGGGCTTTTTGATGACAATGAACCGGATGGCTGTCCCATTGGTCTTCAGCGTGAAAAGATGCAGATTCCCATCCTGCACTTCGGCCACAGGAACCTTCACGATGCCATTGACCGCTTCTACGGCTCGCGATTGCGGCGGCGCCGAATTCACCTTGGCGTAAATAAAATCCGCGGTCAGCGCCAGGATCACCGCGAGGCTCATGCTCGCTGCGGCGATCATCCACCTGCGCTGGCGGCGATTTTGCGATTCAATCAGGCGGCGTTCCGCGTCGTTCGTCGCGGCAGTGGTGGCCTTGTTGTGCGAAGCCGCCTGCCACTCGCGAATAATCATCAGCGCGGCCGCTCCGAACACAAACACAAAAAAGAAAAGCTCGTTGGCCACGATCGGCCCCAGCAATGCCATCTCCGTCTTGCTCGAAGGCAGCCATTGCGATTCGCTCAATTCGTGCAGCCCGGTCACTCCCAGTTGCACCGCCACCAGCATCAGGATCCAACTGGTCACGGCGAAGAAGCGGTGCAGGGGTACTTTCAGCGTGCCCTTGAAAAAAAAGAGCCCTACGGCAACCGCGGCCCCGATGCCGACGATTGTTCCGATCCACGTCTGCAAGCCCTCGGTTGATAGTTCCACGGCGCGCAAAATCAGGGCCAGCTCAGCGCCCTCTCTGACCACCATCAGGAACACGAAGAGGCCCAAGCCCCATCCGGCGGCAGAGCCGGACTTTGCCGCGTACGATTCCACTTTCTCTTCGATTTCTTTTTTCAGATGTTTCGCGATGCGGTTCATCCAGATAATCATGGTGACTACGAAAAACGCAGCCACCAAGAGAAGCAGCCCTTCAAATCCGTCCTCGCTGATGTTGAAACGTTCCAGTGCAACGGCTACGGCAAGGCTGAGTGCCACGGCGGCGGCCACGCCACCCCAAACAAAGCGGACCAGATGGGTCCTATTGGTTCGCGAGAGATAAACAAGGATAATCCCAACGATGAGGGAGGCTTCAACACCCTCACGAAGGGCAATCAGGAAGGCCGAGAGCACATGCACTCCAGTTGAAAATGATTTGCAACAACGATTCCAGTTTATCCCCTCTCTTTCCTGCTCGTCAAGTGCACATCCCTTTCCTACGACACGGTAGAATGGTGACTGGCATCTATCTACTGGAATGAGAAGAACGCCCCTTACCGCCGCGACCGCCCTGCTGCTTTCCTGGGTGCTTGTGTGTCCAGCCCTTCCGGCCCAGGAGCCGCAATCGCCTAACCCGAAGCGCGATGCGCAATTCTCGTTGGTTAAGCCTGATCCCAAGCGGGCGAAAATGCTTGTTGAGCAGGCGGCGCGGGAAGAAGCCGCTGGGGACTATGTCCGAGCGCTTGGGGATTACGAGGAGGCGGCACGGTACGCGCCGTTTGACGTCACGATCGTCGGCAAGGGCAACGCGCTTCGCTCGCGCCTGCTTCGCGAACACCTGGACGGCGCGGAACGCCTGGCGGTGGAAGGAAATATGGATGGCGCCACGCAGCAGCTGGCCGCCGCCCTGGAGATCGATCCGGGCAATCCCGCGATCCTGGAGCGCCTGCAGCAGATGGGCTCGATGAAGGAGTCCATCAAAGGCGAGCGGCGCGCAGAGCCCATTCAGGGCCTGCCCCTACTCGCCCCCGATAAGGCCAACAAGAGTTTTGATTTTCAGACGGACGTTAAGTCCGCGTACGAGCGGGTGGCGCAAGCATTTGGCTTGAAGGCCGTATTCGATCCGGATTTGCAGGCGCGCAACACGCGGCTGCGCCTGCCGGACGTTGATTTTTATACCGCGGTGAAAGTGCTGGGGATGCAAACCGGAACGTTTTGGGTTGCGCTGGACTCCAAACAGTTTGTTGTCGCTGCCGACAGTGCGGAAAAACGCCGGGCGCTGGATCCCGAGATTGAAGAAACCATCCCGCTGACGGCCTCGGTAACACCAACGGAAATCGGGGACGTGGTTCGAGCCATCCGTGAACTGACCGGAATCACGCGAGTGAGCCAATCCAATTCGGCGCATGCCGTGACGGTGCGGGGAACCGTGCAACGCGTCCGCCTGGCGGATGAGATCGTGCGCAACCTGGAGCAAGGACCGGGAGAGGTTCTGTTGGAGATTGAACTCCTGGAAGTGGACCGCACGAACGCGAGGAACCTCGGCATCACCTGGCCCGCGAATCAGCGGATCATTCCGGTCCCGCCGAGTCTGGCTAACTCCTTGCGTACGGCTCCGGATCTAACTTCGCTACTGACGCTGCTGGCGCAGGTTTTCGGAGGCCCGGCGGGGGCACTAGCGGCGGGCGGGATTGCCAGCCTGGCTTCTTCGATCCCAGCGGTGGCGGCGATTGGCGGCGGCAAGAGCACATATCTCCTGGCGCTGCCCACACTTTCGGCGCAGTTTTCGGAAGGACTTTCGCTGGTGCACAGCGGCAGGCAGGTTTTGCTGCGCGCGCAGGACGGCAAGCCAGCAACGTTTTTTGTTGGCGATCGAGTGCCTATTACATTGTCGCTGCTTTCGGGGAGCCTCGGCTCGGGCGGGTTCACTCCCAATCCTGGCGGGACAGGGGTCGGCATTCCCACGCAGCAATTCACTGTGGGAAAAAATCCCGTGGCTATGGTGTCGGCGGATTTTCGCAGTACGGGCGCGGAGGATCTGGCGGTCGTCAACCAGGGGGATAACACGCTGACAGTTTTGCTGAATCAAGGAACGGGAGTGACTCCGCAATTCGCGCAGCCCACCAGCGGAATCGGATTGCTTTCACCGGTGGGACTTGGGACCAGTTGGACAAGTTCGACCCCGGCACCGGCTTTGGCCACGGGAAGCCTGAACGCAGCGTCGACCGCCGTGAATAACGACAACTTTGCGGATTTGCTGGTGACGGATCCGGTGGGGAACGCGGTGATCGTGCTTCTAGGCAACGGCGATGGCTCGTTCCAAAAACCTGCCACGCCGATAGCTGTCGGAACGCAGCCGAGCGCTATCGCGATCGGGACTTTTAATTTGAATAATGGCGATTCGAACCCCGGCTTCGTGGTGACCAATTTCAGCGACAATACATATTCCGTGTTCAACGGCAATGGGGACGGGACCTTTACGCAGGTGACGGGCTCACCGTTTGCCATGCCTGCCACGGGGACCGGGCCGATCGCGATGACTGTGGCTGACTTCAACGGCGACGGCAATCCCGATCTGGCGATCGTCAACCAGACCACGAAGAATGTGACGATTTTGAAAGGCAATGGAAACGGCACGTTCACGGAATTCTTCAACTCTCCGCTGGCGGTCGGCAATCTGCCAGTGGCCATCACGTCCGGCGCGCTGAGCGGAAGCAACGGTCCGGCGCTGGCGATCGTGAATCAGCAGGATAATTCGCTCTCCGTTTACCTGGGAAATGGCGACGGGACATTCGTGGCGGCGTCGCAGTCTCCCCTAGCGACGGACACCACTCCCAGCGGTGTGGTGATTGCCGACTTTGCGCAGGCTTCGACTGGCGGAATCGCGGTGACCAACACGGCGGTCGGCACAGTTACGGTGTTCGCGGACCTCGGCAGCGGGCTGTTTACCAGCGCGATCGAACCTGGCGCGGGGACGAACCCCGTGGCCATCCTGGCGGGCGCTTTCACCAACAGCGCATTCCCCGATATCGTGGTGACCAACAATATTTCCGACGCGGACGGTCAAGTGACGCTGGTAGAAAGCCCGGCCAGCCTGATTTCGAATGCCGCGATCACGCAGACGCCATACCCTGGGTCTGAATATGAGGACGTGGGCATAAAAATCAAGGCCACGCCGCAACTGCATGATACGAAGGATGTGACACTGCAGCTGGAATTTGAGATTAAGGCACTTTCAGGAAGCAATATCAACGGGATTCCGGTGATCACGAACCGGACCGTTACGCAGACCGTGCGGCTGAAGGAAGACGAACCTTCGCTGGTTACCGGCTTGCTGAGCGACAACGAAACCAAAGCGCTCTCCGGAATACCCGGCCTGGCGCAGTTGCCGGGTATTGGCTACGCGTTCGGCACCCGCAACAATTCGTACTCCAACGACGAATTGCTTTTCCTGATCACGCCGCGCCGCGTGCGTTCGCCTTTCCACGAATCCAAAACGATCTATGCCGGCAGGGGCGAGTCCACAGGCCGTGGCCAAGGCGGCGCGGCCGTCCCTGGGCGCCCGGACCAGGAGCCCGGTACCGTACCCACCCCAGCGGAATCTCCTGCTCCATCGCCCGCGGCACCGCCCGCCACGCAGCCGCAACCTGGTGCTCCCCCGGCACAGCAGCCTCCGGCAAACCAGCCGCCGCCAAATCAACCGCCGCAACCGCAACCCGAAATTCCGCTACAGCAACCGCCGGGATAAATTCCTCGGCCGCGAGGTTGGGGAGCGATGCAATCGCCTTTGCAAATGATCTGGGGGTGGGCGCACCAGCTGAGATCCTTCACGCATCCTTGTCGGATGCGTTCAGGATGACAGGGCTTTGGGACTGGGTGGAACGGAGGAAACTTTTCCGGAGTGCACGCGTAGTCCGCTAATTGTCGATTCAGAGAAAATCAGGGGAGTGGATCAAACACAACGACCGGCTGGTAGGTGCGCGGCACAACCGCTTCGGCGATAGCGATTAATTTATTCTCCTGGCTGAAGACTCGCAGACGCGGGGGCTGCGCTTCTGCGGTGTCGAGATGCGTGGTGGCGCCGGGCGGCAGCTCCACCCGCCCCGGTTTCAGCTGGGAAGGCATTACGTTAAACTTTCCCCCATGGCGGATTTTCTTTTCGAGGACTGGGAGCACGTTGGTGCGGGGGAAATTCGGGAGCAGGTGTTCAAGCGGAATCAGGCAAGACTCGAACTTTCCGTCTTTTTTCGCCTGCGAAAGTTCTTCCAGGCTGATGGCCTGGTCGAGCGAAAACTCTCCGACGGCAGTGCGGGAAATTTCCGCGAGGTGCGCACCGCAGCCGAGCTTCTGTCCCATGTCGTGCGCGAGTGATCGAATGTACGTGCCCGAAGAACACTCAATGGAAAATCGGGCGATTGGCCCCTCGATTTCCGTCAGCCGGTATTCGAATATCTCCACTGGCACGGCTTTTAGTTCGACCACCTGATTCTTGCGCGCCAGTTCGTAGGCGGGGCGGCCGTGGATTTTTTTGGCGGAAAAAATGGGCGGCATCTGTTCGAACCGGCCGGTGGATTCCGCCGCCAGCCTTTCCAGCGCATCCCGCTGTAGTAGGGGCGGCGCATCCGGGCTCGCGGGCTGACCTTCCGAGTCGAATGTGTTGGTGGCAAAGCCAAAGCGGAAGCCCGCGGTGTAGCGCTTGCGGCGGCCGGTATAAAAACGGACGAAGCGTGTGGCCTTGCCCAGCAGCAGAACCAGAACGCCGGTCGCGAGTGGATCTAGGGTGCCCAGATGGCCGATTTGGCGGAATCCCGCGAGATGGCGCACCGCGTCGACGATGTCGTGCGAGGTTTTGCCCTGCGGCTTGTTGATGACCAGGGCGCCGTCAAAGGGAGCGGGTTGTGGTTGGCGAGGCATGTAACGCTGTTCCGCGATCCAATCTCGGCGATCCGGGTGTCGGTTGCAATCGTTGTGACTTACTGCTTTGATGCGGCGATTGCGACTTTGAAGAAAATTGTGCGGTAGTTTTGGTGAAAAGGCGCCCGCCTCGGAAGGCGGCCGCTACAAAGGCGCGCGGATTGGCGGATGGAAGCGTGGGCTTGCAGATCATTGTTCAAGGATTTGGTTCCGGCTTGTCGGATTTGTCGAGCTTCATTTGTTTCAGAAGTTGTTCGATGCGCTCGACGTGTTCCTGCGAAAGGTCCAGGGTGAAGTGCAGGTCCGGGACGCGGCGCAATTGCAGACGCTCCACCAGTTCATGCTTGATGTAACCCGACGCGTGTTCCAGTGCTTTTATGGCGTCGGTCTGCTCCCTGGAGTTTTCCGTACGGACACTGACGTAGACCCTCGCGTGCTTCATGTCCGGCTGCACGCGGACTTCGCTGACGCAGACGTTTCCTTCGAGGCGGGGGTCTTTCAATTCGCCGACCAGCATGGCGTTCAATTCGTGTGCGATTTCTTCGCCGACGCGTAAATGACGATGATGATCAGGACTCATGTTGAGTTATCAGTTTAAAGTTATCAGTTCTAAGTTATTAGTTCTAAGTTTCTGGCCTTGGGATTCCGATTCCGACTTAAAACCTATGACTTATGAGTGACAACTTTCTCCCTCGCGGCACGTTTACAACAACTCTACGGAATGGCCCACCACAATCGGACCCAGAATATTGTCGGCTTCCGCCAGAACTTTCTGCAGCACTTCTTCCACGTGATGCTCTTCATTTGAGAGCGTCACCACGCCGACCACGGAGCGCTGCCAGGTGTCTTCAAAATCCAGTTCGGCGACCGCAACATTAAAATGGGCCCGCAGGCGATCCTTCAAGCTGCGCAGCACCTGCCGCTTGTCTTTCAGCGACTGCGCATCCGCGATATGCAACTCCAGTGTGAGTAATCCGACCGGCATGGCAAGTCACCCTCAGGCCGGGGAGCCTGATGCATCGTTATTATTTGCGCGCGGCGGCGGAACCCTGGGCAGCGGCTTCGGCGGCGGACAACTTGGTGACCTGGAAGCATTCCAGAATGTCCCCAACCTTGACGTCGTTGAAGTTCGCGATACCCAGGCCGCATTCAAATCCCGTGCGTACTTCGCTGGCGTCGTCCTTGAAGCGCTTCAGGGAGCTGAGCTTCGACGCGTAGACCACCGCTCCGTCACGCAGAACGCGAATCTGCGAGTCGCGCTTAATCACGCCATCAGTAACGTAGCAGCCGGCCACCGTGCCTGAGCCCTTGATGCGGAAGATATTGCGCACTTCGGCGCGGCCCACGTAGGTCTCCTGGAAGACGGGTTCCAGCAGGCCTTCCATCGCTTTCTTAATTTCATCGGAGACTTCGTAGATGATGTTGTGGGTGCGGATGTCTACTTTTTCCTGTTGCGCCAGATCCTGCGCCTTGCGATCCGGGCGAACGCCGAACGCGATGACGATGGCTCCCGACGCCGAGGCGAGCAGGATGTCATTTTCGGTGACCGTCCCAACGCCGGCGCTGATGATTTTCAGCTTTACCTGGTCGGTCGAAAGACGCGGGAGCATTTCTTCCAGAACTTCGGCGGAGCCCTGCACGTCGGCCTTGATGACGATGGGAAGTTCTTTGACTTCTCCGGCCTTCAACTGTTCGTGCAACTGGTCGAGAGTGATGCGGCTGCCGGCGCTGGCGCGCAAAGCCGCGTCGCGCTGCTTGGACTGGCGGAATTCCACCACGTGGCGGGCCTTGGCTTCGTCGGTAACCTGGAAGTGGTCGCCGGCTTCGGGAACACCTTGCAAGCCGAGGACTTCGATGGGGGTGGATGGCGGCGCGATTTTCACGGGGCGTCCGTGATCGTCGAACATGGCGCGTACTTTGCCGAACACCGAGCCGACGATGAAAAAGTCGCCATTGTTGAGGGTGCCGTTCTGCACCAGGACGGTGGCAACGGGGCCGCGGCCCTTGTCCACGCGCGATTCCAGAACCGTTCCGCTGGCGGGCGCATCCGGATTGGCTTTCAATTCGCGCAAATCCGCCACGAGCAAAATAATTTCCAGCAGCTTGTCGAGATTCTTCTTTTGTTTAGCGGAGACTTCGACGAATTCGGTTTCGCCGCCCCATTCCGCTGGCATCAATCCCATATCCGAGAGCTGGCGCTTTACGCGCTCCGGCTGGGCTTCCGGCTTGTCGATCTTGTTGATGGCCACGATGATCGGCACATTCGCCGCCCTCGCGTGGTCAACGGCTTCCCGCGTTTGCGGCATCACGCCGTCGTCGGCGGCAACGACAAGAACCACAATGTCCGTAACTTTCGCGCCGCGCGCGCGCATGCGGGTAAAGGCTTCGTGACCCGGCGTATCCACGAACACCACGCTTTTTTCGCCCACCTGCACTTTGTATGCGCCGATGTGCTGCGTGATGCCTCCGGCTTCGCCCGCCGCCACATCTTCCTGGCGGATGGCGTCGAGAAGGCTGGTCTTGCCGTGGTCGACGTGGCCCATCACCGTGACCACTGGAGGGCGCGGCTTCAGATTTTCCTTAGTTTCTTCCTTGGCGACCTCGAGAACCATTTCTTCTTCGAGGGACACGACGCTGACGACGCCGTTGAAGGATTGCGCCAGGTCTGTTGCGGTCTGCACGTCGAGCGCCTGATTGATGCTGGCGAACACACCGCGATCCAGCAGTGTTTTCAAAAGATCCTTGGCGCGGACGTCGAGCTTTTCCGCGAGTTCGCGAATGGTGATGCCTTCGGTCAACTGGATGTCGCGAGGAGCGCGCGGTTCGGGCGGCGCAATCGCTGCCGCAGCCACTCCGCGGCCGCCTGCTCCCGGACGTTGGCGCGTCGGGTGCAGCTTCCGCTCGCCTTCCATCTCGCGCTTGTCGGCCATGGGGCGCTGCCGCTGTTGCGGCTTGCGCGCGTACAGGGGCTTGCCTGGCTCCGCCTTGGACGGCTTTTCGGAAAACGGCGAGGGCAACATCCCAGGACGAGCACCGGGCGTGCGCGGTCCCGGACGAGCGCCCGAAGGCGCCGCTCCTGGGCGCTGACCGAACGAGCGGCTGCCGCCGGGTCCACCTGGACCTCCCGGTCCTCCGGGACGCGGTGTGAATGGACGTCCACCCTGCCCGCCCGATTGTTGCGGGCGCATCGGCTGGCCCGGACGCGGGCCACTGGGCCGGCGATCACGGTCACCGGGCGCAGTTCCGGGAACTGGGCCGCGGTTTCCCGTGGGCATGGGACGAAGAGGTTGCTGTGGGCGCGGCGCAGTTGCGGAAGCGCCGGGACGCGCGGATTGCGGCTGCGTGCCTGGTTGCTGGGGACGCGCGTGTGAAGGCGGTGCTCCGCCGGGACGTGCCGCAGGCTGCTGGCCCGGAGCACGCGTGGTCGGATGCGTTGGACGCAAAGGTTGTTGTGGGGCAGGGCGCGGCGCGCTGGGAGCAGCGGGCGTGGCAGGGCCAGCGGGACGTTCCGCCGCTGGTGCTGCAGGCGCGGCCGTGACGGCCGGAGCGGGCGTGGCGGGTTTCGCGACGGGAGCCGCAGGTGCGGGCGTTGCCGCAGGCGCGGGAGCCGCGGCTGGCGCGGGCTTCGCGGCCGCGGGGGCCGGAGCATGTGTGACTGGAGGAGCCGCCGTCGCGGGCGCGGGGGCCGCAGGCTTTGCCGCCACCGGTGGATGCGCTACGGGCGCAGTTGGTGCAACAACTGGAGTTGCAGCTGGAGGCGACGGCCTGCGGGCAGCCGCTTTCGCCGCCGCTTCTTTCGCGGTGCGTTCGGCTTCCGCGGCGCTTTCGGCGTCCGCTACACCCTGCAGGTGCTGCTTAACTTTTTCGGCGACATCGGCGGGAATCGAACTGGAGTGCGTTTTCTTTTCCTGGACTCCAAAACCGGCCAAAAGGTCAATAATGGCTTTCGCCTTGACCTCGAGTTCGCGCGCGAGCTCATTGATGCGGACTTGATTTGCGTCGCTCATGCTTCTTAGGAACTTTTCTCTTCCTGCTGTTCCGCCGGAGATTCGTTCTCCGTGGATGCAGCGGCTTCAGAGTTAATCTCCGAAGCGGAATCCGTTGGCGCTGAAGTGGGCGTTTCGCTCGCGGCTTCGGCGGGGCTTTCGTCTGATGCCTCAGTTGCCGAATCCGTCGCGGATTCGGGCGCCGACTCGGGTGCGGACTCTGCCGCGGGTGTCTCTTCCCCGTTTTCGTCAGTCGTTTCGACAGGCGCAGCCGCGGCGTCGCCGCCCTCATAGAAGCGGTTCACGGCCTGATAAATTTTGTCGACCATCTTTTCGCCGATGCCGGGAATTTCCATCAGCTGCTCGGGCGTCATGCTGGCGAGTTTTTCCAGATTAGAAATGCCGGCGGCTTCGATTTTTTCGATGGTCTTGGGTCCGACGCCTGCCAGAACCGTCAGCGGAGTCGTCGGCGCCGTCAGCGCCGTCATCTGTTCTTCGATTTCGCGGCGCTTTTCTTCTTCGCTCTTGATGTCGATGTCCCAGCCGATGAGCTTGCTGGCCAAGCGGACGTTCTGTCCCTTTTTGCCGATGGCGAGAGAAAGCTGGGAATCTTCGACGATCACTTCCAGCTTTTTGTTTTCCGGATCGATGATCTGCACACGGGTTACTTTCGCGGGGCTCAACGCCTTTTGCGCGAAGGCCACGGTTTCTTCGTTGTAAGGAATGATGTCGATTTTTTCGCCGCGCAGTTCGCGGATGATGGACTGCACACGCATGCCCTTCATGCCGACGCAGGCGCCGACGGGGTCGACGTCTTTGTCGCGGCTTGCCACGGCGACCTTGGTGCGCTCGCCCGCTTCACGCGCCGCGGCGCGAATCTGCACAGTGCCATCGTAGATTTCCGGCACTTCCATTTCAAAGAGGCGCTGGACCAGCGAAGCATCGGCACGAGAAACGATGACCTGCGGGCCTTTGGCGGCCCGGTCCACGGCCTTGATTACAACGCGGAGCCGCTCGCCGATGTTGTACGTTTCGAGCTTCGATTGCTCGCGTTTTGGCAGCCGGGCTTCGGTCCGGCCCATGTCCACGATCAGGTCGGGGCCTTCGGCGCGCTTGACGATTACGGTGACGAGTTCGCCGGCGCGGGTGTGATATTCGTTGTAAATGGTGTCGCGCTCCGCTTCGCGCACCTTTTGCAGGATTACCTGCTTCGCGGTCTGCGCGGCGATGCGGCCCAACACGTCGGTGGGCTTGGCGGTCAGAATTTCGGTGCCGATCTCGGCGCTCGGGTTCCTTTTCTTTGCATCTGCCAGGCTGATTTCGCGCTTCGGGTCCGTGACTTCTTCCACGACGGTGTAGACCGAATGGACGTCCACCTGCCCGGTTTCCGCGTTGAACTTTCCGCGCAGGTCTTCTTCGG
>Ga0210406_10001022_pt1 | contig 35832 bp, 18 predicted proteins | sample IncBWC30MmetaG_FD_155454 | JGI IMG/M metagenome (GOLD analysis project Ga0210406, IMG submission 155454) | Forest soil microbial communities from Barre Woods Harvard Forest LTER site, Petersham, Massachusetts, United States - Inc-BW-C-30-M | ecosystem: Environmental > Terrestrial > Soil >... | reverse complement strand
CGGGAAATACCAAGGGGTCGCGCCCGGCGTCAATCTGGTCTCGGTGCGCGCGTTGGACAGCAACGGTCAGGGCCTTTATTCCGATGTCATCAGCGGCGTTCAGTGGGTCATCAATCAGCGTCAGCGCTACGGCATTCGCGTGCTCAATCTGTCTTTGGGTGCGCCGCCCTCCGGGCCCTACTGGCAAGATCCGCTCAATCAAGCGGTGATGGCTGCGTGGTCATCGGGAATCGTGGTGGTCACCGCGGCCGGTAACCGCGGCCCGGATCCCCTGTCCATCAATGCGCCAGGCAACGTTCCTTACGTCATTACCGTGGGTGCCGTGACGGACAACTACTATCCGATGCAGCCGAACCAGTACCGATTGGCTTCGTTCTCGTCTGCCGGTCCGACCTTCGAGGGATTCGTGAAGCCCGACGTGGTCGGAATGGGCGGCCACATCATGGCTTATGCGCCCGACAACGGCACACTGGCCGGCGAGCATCCGACGTGGATTACCGAACCCTACAGCGACATGACCATGTCGGGCACCTCGCAGGCATCCGCGGTCGTCAGCGGTGTGGTTGCCCTGATGCTGCAGGTGAATCCGTCGCTGACTCCGGATCAAGTGAAGTGCCGGCTCATCTCAGGCGCGCGTCCGGCTGTCAACCCCTCCGGAAATCTGGCTTACACCGTATTCCAGCAGGGCGCGGGCCTGGTGGATGCGCACAACGCCGCATACAGCAACGCTTCGGGATGTGCCAATCAGGGCCTCAATGTGGCCCTTGATCTCGCAGGCCTGCAGCACTACGGCGGGCGCGCAAACGAGGACGCCAACGGCAATTTCTACATCATGCAAGTGTCCGCCGCAAACGCCAATCCGGTGCAATCGTTGCTCGGCGGCTTGCTGGGCGGCGTCGGCAACGTGGTGTCGAAGATTCCGCTGGTCGGCGCCCTATTGAAAGATGTGCCCTTACTCGGTGACGGTCTGCTGTGGAACGGCGCCTACACCGCGGGCAGCGGGTACGCCTGGAGCAACGGCTACGCCTGGAGCAACGGCTACGCCTGGAGCAACGGCTACGCCTGGAGCAATGGCTACGCCTGGAGCAATGGCTACGCGTGGAGCAATGGTTACACGGGCATCGATGCACCTCTGCCGGAATAGACAAACACTGCATGCGGAACCGCGGGCGCATTCTCGAGACATTGGCAGCCTGCATAGCGGCGGCGGCGCTGAACGTGGTCGCGAATGCAGCCCCGCCGACTCCCGCAATTCGACCGATGTATTTCGAGCATCTTACGATGCGAGATGGACTCTCGATGAGTACCATCGAGTGCATCCTGCAGGATTCTCAAGGGTACATCTGGCTTGCGACTGAAGCAGGACTGAACCGCTACGACGGTTACACGGTGCGCCAATTTCGCCGCGAACGCGGCAATGCACACGGGCTCGCCAGCGACTACATCTGGTCCATTGCCGAAGACTCACACGGCGATCTTTGGCTGGCCACGGACGGCGGCGGGGTGGAGCGTTGGGAGCGGCGGACGGAGGAATTCCAGCAATTCAGGCACGATCCGTCGCAGCCGCATTCACTGGCCAGCGACGGAGTGCGCGCGCTGCTGATCGACTCGCGAGGGAAAATTTGGGCCGGCACGAAGGATCAAGGCCTCGATGTGCTCGACCCGAACACCGGACAGGCGAGTCATTTTCGCCATCAAGACGCCGATCCGCATTCACTGCCGGCCGACGCGATCGGCGCGCTGTACGCCGATCACGAGGGCCGGATATGGGTAGGTACGGACGGCGGATTCAGCCGGTTTGATCCGGCAACCAACGGGTTCATCAACTACGGCGAAGCGATGAGTGCGGCGCATATCAGCGATCTGCGCGTTCGCGCCATCCGTGAGGATCATACGGGGGCCATGTGGGTGGGGACCGTCAACGGCGGCCTCGTCCGGCTCGATCCGAACGACATTCTGTTGACGGTGTTTCACCACGACGCCGCGAATCCTCAATCGCTGAGCCATGACCACGTCTGGGCGGTGTTGGAGGACGACGCAAACCGGGTATGGGTTGCAACGGCGAACGGCTTGGATTTATTCGATCGCAATTCCGAGTCCTTCGTTCGCTACGGCCACGATGCAGACAATCCTCAAAGCCTGCGCGACAGCGATGCCCTGTCGCTTTACCAGGATCGGGGCGGCGTCTTGTGGGTGGGCACGCGCGAGGGGGGTGTCAGTCACTGGAATCCGCGAAGCTGGTTGCTGGGCCACTATTTCAGCGATGCATTTCGCGCAGCGCAAGTCATCTCCTTCGCTGACGATGGCGCCGGAAAAATATGGGTGGGCACCATCGGTGGCGGGCTGATCGAAATCGACGGCCCTTCAGGCCACGAAAGGCACTATGGCGCGGAAAAGATCGCCGGCGGCGGCGCGCAACTCTCGGATGACCACGTCATGGCGCTGCTGAACGACCATCAAGGATCCTTATGGATCGGCACCATGGCCGGAGGCCTCGATCGGCTCGATCTGGCCAGCGGAAAAATGCGCGTATATCGCTCGAAAGCCGACGATGCGAACACACTGCCGGCCGACGGCATCATGACATTGTATGAAGATCGGCTCGGAACGCTTTGGGTGGGTACTTTCATGGGCGGCCTGGCCAGCATTGATCGGGCAACCGACAAGATCACGCGCTACCCGTTCAACCTGCAGAACGCCAACTCACTCAGCAACTCAAAGGCCAGTGCAATCGTTGAGGATGCTCTCGGTAATCTCTGGGTTGGAACGGAAGGCGGGGGCCTCAATCTTTTCGATCGCAAAACCGGACACTTTTACGTCTATCGGCGCGACGATCGTGATCCACAGAGTCTGAGCGACAATACTATTTATGCATTGCACGTCGATGCACGCGGTGAGCTGTGGATCGGTACTGCCGGCGGCGGCCTTGATCGTGCCGTTGGCACATCCGCGCAGCCGCAAGCAGTGCATTTTGAAAGTCAATCCGGACTCGCCGGCATGCCGAGCCAAGTGGTGTACGGAATCGAATCGGATCGTGAATCTCGCCTATGGCTCAGCACCAACAATGGTCTCGCCCGATTCGATCCTGTATTGCATACCGTCAAGCTGTTTCATCAGGTGCATGGGCTTCAGGATGACGAGTTCAACGTCAACGCACATTTCCGAAGTGCGGACGGGACCTTGTATTTCGGCGGCAACCGCGGCTTCAACGCGTTTTATCCGAATCTCATCACCTTTGAAGGATCTGCACCGCGCGTCGTGTTGACCATGGCGGCGAAGCTCAATCAGCCCATCGCAGCCCAGGAGTTGCCCAACGAAACACGCCCGTTGGGATTGGCCTACGACGACAAACTGGTCACATTGGATTTCGCCGCGCTGGATTACACCTCGCCGGCGGAAAATCGCTTCTCGTATCGGCTCGAGGGCTTTGACAGTGATTGGATCGACGCGGGAACGATGCACCGCGCGACCTACGCCAATTTGGACGCAGGTGACTACGTATTCAAAGTGCGTGCCGCGAATGCCGACGGCGTCTGGAGCACCGATGCATTGAGCATCCCGGTGCATGTGGCGCCGGCCCCATGGAATACACTTGCGGCGCGCATATTGTACGTCCTGGCCGCGGCGGCAATATTGGCCTATCTGTGGCGCTTCCAGCGCCGGCGTCGCGAACGCGAGCTGCGCTACAGCCGCGAGCTTGAACACACGGTGCGTTTGAGGACACATGAGCTCGAGGAGCGCAATCAACAGCTGCAGGTCCTCAGCCGCGCCAAGAGCGACTTCGTGGCTCGCATGAGCCATGAATTGCGAACGCCCATGAATGGCGTCCTCGGCATGACCAGCCTGCTGCTCGACACACCCGTCGATCCTGCGCAGAGGAGATTTGCCGAAGCCATTCATCGCTCCGCGGATTCGCTGCTGGCCATCGTCGATGATGTGCTTGATTTTTCGAAAATAGAGGCCGGAAAGCTCCATCTAGACCCGGTCGATTGCGATCTGATCGATCTGGTCGAACAGACGGTCGAGATGTTGGCCGCGCGCGCCGCGACCAAGGGTATCGAGCTGCTCTGCGATTCACCGGCAGCGCCGCTGCCCCGAGTAAAGGTGGATGCCATGCGCCTGCGCCAGGTGCTGGTCAATCTCGGCGGCAATGCACTGAAGTTCACGGAGCGCGGCGAAGTCATCGTGCGGTTGGAGTTGCTGGGCTTGGAAAGCGACCTTCTCAAGGTGCGCATCGACGTGGCCGATACCGGGATAGGCATCGCGCCGGAAAATCAGGCGAAGATATTCGACAAATTCGCGCAAGAAGACGCATCAACGACGCGCCGTTTTGGCGGCACAGGGCTTGGCCTGGCCATTTCGCGGCAGCTGGTGGAACTGATGGGAGGCCGGCTGGTGGTGAGCAGTGCGCCGGGCAAAGGTTCCACATTCTCGTTTGAATTGGCCGTTCCGCTCGTGGATTCGTCCGCGCAACCGGTGGCGCTGCCCCGCAGCCTCGATGGCTTGCGGGTGCTGGTGGTGCATGACAACGCGGCCGCGCGAATGCTGATCGGCAGGACATTGAGGGCATGGTCGGCCGGTACCACGGAAGTTGCATCGCTGGCGGAGGCCCTGAGCGCTTCGGCCGGTGCAGCCTATGACGCCGTGGTAATCGATGATGAATCGATCGCCGAGGCGATGAGCCTCTGGAATGAAGTTCGCGGCCGCCAAGGGGAAGGTCTGCGCACGGTTCGCCTGCTCAGTTTCGTCAGTTTCGGCTCGGATGCCGCGCCAGGCGCGTCGCCGTTCGATACGCAACTCACCAAGCCCTTGCGGATTGAAGAGCTGTATCGCGCGCTCAGCGCCTGCGGCAACGGGGGCGTGGCTGTGGCTGAACGCGCGATTGCCACGAATACGCCGGTCGGAATGCTGCCGCCTCTGACAGGCCGGATTTTGGTGGTTGAAGATCAGCCGCTGAATCGTGAAGTGGCGATCGGCATGCTGACCTCGTTGGGGCTGGAGGTGCAGACCGCGCATCACGGTCTGCAAGCGCTGGAGTTCCTGGAAACGCGGTCATTCGATGCCGTCTTGATGGACTGTGAAATGCCGGTGATGGATGGATTCTCGGCGACGGCAGCGGTGCGCAGCCGGGAAGCTCCCGGAAATCGCGTCCCGATCATCGCCCTCACCGCGGACGTGACGAGTGCGGGCCGTGCCGCTTGTCTGGCGGCCGGAATGGATGATTATCTGGCCAAGCCCTTCAGGCGCGAGGTGCTGCACAATATTCTCTCACGATGGCTTGGCAATCCGCAGCGGTCGCCGGCACCGACGCCGCCCCTTGAACCGGTACTCGACGGCGCGACCTTGGATGCGTTGCGCGCCCTGCCGAATCGCGGTCCGAAGGACATGCTCACGCACATCGGCGAGCTGTACTTGCTGGACTCGCGCGGGTTCATTGTCTCGATCGAACAATCCTTGAGCGCCGGCAGCGCCGGCGACCTGGCGCGTGCCGCTCACGCCTGGCGCTCCTATAACGGCAATGTCGGCGCGCATGGTTTGGCGAGATTGTGTCGGGAATTGGAAGACGCCGCGCGCGCGGAGAATTTTGGCGCGGCGCGCCAGATCTACGCGCAGATCCAAACGCTGCATGCCCAGGTTCGCGACGAGCTGCAGTCTGAAATGCGCAAGTCCGCATGAACAAGCCGAACACACCCGTGCGCGTACTGCTCGCCGATGACGATGCGACCTTGCGCGAGATTGCCTGCGTCATGCTGAATGAGGCCGGCTTCGTGGTGCAAATCGTATCCAGCGGCGACGCTGCCGTTGCCGCCTGCGCCTTGCGCATGCCGGATATCGCGCTGCTCGACGTGGAAATGGCGCAGGGCGATGGGTATCAAGCCTGCAGCAACATTCGATCCCTGCCGGGCGGCGCAGACCTGCCGATCATGATGGTTACCGGATGCGACGACACCCTTTCGATCGACCGGGCCTATGAGGCCGGCGCCACGGATTTCGTGGTAAAGCCGATCAATTGGGCGCTCCTGACACACCGCATTCGCTACGTGATGCGCGGCGCACGCACCATCGAAGCGCTGCGGTTCAGTGAACAGAAGAATGCGGCCCTGCTCAAGGCTATCCCGGACGGCATCCTTTTGGTCAACAGTGCCGGCTCGATCGGACACTGCTTCAGCCCCATCGCCGGACTGCGACGAACGCCGCAAGAGACGGATCCGAAGTCGATTTTCGATCTCATTCCCGAAATCACCCACGGCCTTGCCATGGACTGTCTGAGCTCGGCGCTGCGGGGCGAACCGGCGGTGTTCGAGTTTGCGCTGGAAAGCGAGGCGCGGTCGATTCGGCACTTTGAATGCCGGTACTTGCCCAATTCCACCGGCCACGCGCTTGCCATCATTCGAGATGTTACCGCACGCAAGGAGGCGGACGCGCGCATACACCGGTTGGCGTATTTCGATGCGCTGACCGGGCTTCCCAATCGAGAATGGATCCGCGATTACCTGGCACAGTCGCTGGCCGAGGCTCGCCGCCGCAGTCGGCGCCTGGCACTGATCTACCTGGATTTGGATCAATTCAAGCGCATCAACGACACTTTGGGACACGCGACGGGCGATACGCTTCTGCGCCAGGTCGCCGAGAGACTGCAATCCACATTTGAACAGGACGGCATGGACGGCGTGCAAGGGCAGATTGCGCGCGTAGGCGGTGATGAGTTCATTGTGGTCCTCACCGGGATAACCGATGCGGCGCAACCGCAGCTGGCGGCGCAAAGAATATTGTCGGCGCATACGGCACCATTCCGAAAGGCAGGCTACGAGCTCGTGGTGACGCCCAGCATCGGTATCGCGACGTTTCCGGAACACGGCGATGATGTGCAAAGCCTGCTGAAAAACGTCGAGGGAGCGATGTACGAGGCCAAGTCGAGCGGCGGCAATCAGTTGCGCGTCTATGACAGCGTGGTGAATGCGCGTGCCCTGAAGCGATTGTCGCTGGAAATGGAGCTCAGGCGGGCGGTGGAAAATTCGAGCCTCGAGGTGTACTACCAGCCGAAGTACGACGCACGAACGCTCAAATTACTGGGAGGAGAGGCACTGCTGCGTTGGTTCCACGCCGATCGAGGCCAGATTCCGACCGCCGACTTCATCGCAGTGGCCGAGGAAACGGGACTGATCGGCGACATCGGCAAGTGGGCGCTGCAGCGCGTATGCCGCGATCTGGGTCATTGGCGCGGCCAGGGATTGGTATTGCCGAACGTTGCCGTAAACGTGTCCGGGCGCGATTTCATGCATCCCGATGCCCTGCTGCGGTTGAGCGATATCATCATCCAGGCGAATCTGTCGCCGGCGCTTTTCGAGCTGGAACTCACCGAAGGCGTTTTGATGCGCGATGCAGAAGCGGGGCGCCGCTCGCTGCTTGCGCTCAAAGAGTTCGGTTTCGCGCTTGCGGTCGATGATTTCGGCACGGGCTATTGTTCGCTGAACTATTTAAAGCGCTTCCCGCTCGATACGCTGAAGATCGACCGCTCATTCGTGGCCGACATCAGTGAGGACCCGGAGGATGCCGCGATCGTGCGGGCCATCATCGCGCTTGGCCACAGTCTCGATCTGAAGATCGTCGCCGAAGGCGTCACGACGCTCGCGCAGCTGCAGTTTCTGCGAGCTGAGACCTGCGACGCCATTCAAGGATTTCTGATGAGCGCTGCGGTTCCCGCGGCTTCATTCGCCGAACTTTTGCGGCTGCCGAAGCCCGCGGTCCTTCCGTCCGATCCGGCGGTCCTTCCGTCCGATGCCCTGCCTATGCGCAACCTTGCGTCACTTGCCGGCGCGCCTCGGCACAGGAGATGAACGCCGCGTAGCTCCATGCCAGTTGCTGCGCAGACCGCTGAACCCCGGTCCGCTGATCGAATTGTTCGGATAATTCCCCGCTGGGAGGCGTAAAGGCACGAACCGTGGCCAGGAAGGCATCGCCGCGCGCAACCAGCGGCTCGACCGCCGGCGACTGCAACGCCGCACGGAAGCAGAACTCCGCCGCCGCCAGCGTTGAAAAATAATAGGCACCGCCCGAATAATAAACATCGCCTGCGTAGCGGCCCATGGCCGGCGCCCTGCCGCCGCGGTCTCGATTGATGGCATATTCGGCGTCAAAAAGCGCTTCGAGCTTTCCCAGCGTGCCATGCATGCGCGGATCGTTGACCGAATGGCTCGCGCCGCGGCCGCCCGCGTGCAAAGCGGCGAATATGACCGAGATGTCGAGTTCCTTGGCCGAAGGTGCGTTCGACTCCAGCACGCGCGACCGGTAGATCTGCAAATCCTCCCGCCAATACCCATCGAGAATATGCAGGATCTCGGCGGCATCGGAGCGGCAGGCGAGCGCATCGGCACCTTCTCCTCGCTGGTCGAACCAGTGGGCACCGGCTTCGAGCGCCGCCGCGGCCACGCGCAGGGTGTAGTAGTGAAGTCCTTTTTCCTCTTCCCAAATATCGAAACACGGTTCGCGCCAGTGCCGGCGCGTAAATGCGAGATCCGCTCCCAGCAGGGCATCGACGGCCCGGCTGAGTCCGGTGTCCAAGTGCGCACTTTGCCGCCAACGCAACAGGGCGATTGCGCGCATCGACGGGCCGTCACTTTGCGGACGCGGCCACTTGGACAGATCGAGGGTGCCGTCCGGGTTGACGCGCGTCTCCTGCGCGATCGCCTCGCCGTGCGCTGCCGCGAGGTCCTGGTCGGTGCGCACGTACTGTCGATAGTCCGGTGCAATGGCCTCCCGCCATGACGAGGATTCGCTCAGCGTACGGCCGTCAATCTCCGAAAGCGAAAGGCTGAAGCGAACGAAGTCGGCAAAATGCTCGAGCGCGCAGCACTCGACGCTCGGGTCTTCGAAGAGAAGACGCAGGGCGTCGACGACGACGGCGGAATCACGGTACCAATGGAAGAAGTAATCCGGCTCCGGATCATAAGCGCCGAGCACCGGGGATGCGACGATCGAGCCTTTCTGCGGGCTCACGGTTTGCGCGAAGCCGGGGCGGTGCTTGACGATGCCTACGGCTGAGATGCTGCGCATCATGGCGACCGCACTGTGGCGGTACTGACGCTCTATCCACAGATCGAGCGCTTCGCTCACGCAGAATGCTCAGGCAGGCTCCTGGTGAAGCTCAACGCGCGTAATCCTGCTTGTATTTCCGGCGCCTGCATGAACAACTTCCATAAAAGACCGGTGCGGTAGTTCTCGATCATGATGACAATCGGCCCTTGATCGATGGCCAGATACGTATCAGCGTACCAATCCTTTGCCTCGCAAAATGCATCGACGAATCCGAAACGGCCCCAGATCTTCTCCCCATGGACATTCAGGAAATGACGAATGGCCTGGATCGCCTCTTTGGGGGCATAGGGCATGCTCGACAGGGCAGCCGTGGGCGATATGGTGCCGTCGTCATTCTCGACGGGGCAGTGCGGTGCATACCCTTCAGGACCGTCGCTCGAAGTCAGCCCCCAGCAGGATGCGCCGTAGCCCTTGTGATGCCGTGGATTCTTCACGCAGTGGGCGTGATTGATGCGCACGTGGCTTACGTTTTGCTGCCAGTAGTCGGCATAGCGATCCTTCAATCCGCGCGGGTCGATGCCGCAAAAGGAATAGTGCGTAAAAAACAGCGGTCCGCCATAGGGCATGCCCAGGGTCAGGGGAATGCCGTAGTAGGAATTGCCGTTGAGAAAATGGCGACCGACGGTGAATCCTGTGTCGTAGGCGTTCGCGTCGATGGCGTAGCGCGGGGCGGATGCGGCCAAGACATACGTGATCAGGCATTCATTCCACCCGCGGATATCCAAGCCCTGTGCCCAGCCGTTGTTCGGGCTCCAGTGCCACTTGAGCACGCGGTGTCCGCCCTGCGAGTACCAATCCCATTCCACGTCTCTCCACAGATAGTTCACGAGCCCTCTGATCTTGGACTCCGCGGGCGTGTCGCGGTTGAAATATTCGCGTGCGCACAGAAGCCCCATGATCAGGAATGAAGTCTCGACCAGATCGCCGCCGTCGTCCTTGCGGGTAAAGGGAATGGTGGCGCCGGTGCGCCCGTTCATGAAGTGCGGAAAAACGCCGTGATAGCAGGTCGCTTTGACCAGCAGATCCAGCATCTGCCCGATCCGCTCCGCAGCCGCCGCTCGCGTGACCCAGCCGCGCTCGGCGGCGACGATGACCGCCATGACGCCGAATCCCGAACCGCCGGTGGTGATCAGATCGTCCGCAGGTCCCGCGATTGTCTTGCAACGATCGGGCGCCAAACCACTGACCGGATGTGACGCCTCCCAGAAAAAGCCAAAGGTTTGCCGTTGCACCGCTTCAAGCAATTGCTCGTCGGGCAGGGCGGCGATATCGGCCGGGCGTAAGGACTTCGGTTTGTGCATGTTAGGAGCCTATCTTAAGTGTTCGCAGTCGCAGGCCGCAAAGCGGCAGGCAACGCCGGGGGTGTTAATCTCTTTGCGTTCGGATCATTGATCAAGTGCAGGACCCGCGAAAAGAATTTATGCGCATCGGTGCGTCCGATATGAATGGCGCCGCAATGCGACAGGTGGTTGGTAAATATCTCGACGAACCGATCGAGCTGCTTGTCATCCAGAGAATCCAATACTTCATCGATGACCACCCACTGCGCCTTGTGGATCAGCACGCGGGCCAGCGCCAATGCGTGCTGTTCGTCCTCATTCAATTCCCGCTCCCACCGCTGCGTCGAATCCAGCAGCGGCATGAGGCGCCTGAGTCCAACACAGGCCAGTGCATCGGAACACGCCGAGGTCTCGAACAGGTCGACAGCCTTCGGATAGGCGAGTACCTCGCGCAGCGTGCCGGGAGGAAGATAGGGTGTGCGCGGTATGTATAAGATCTCTTCCCCGGCAGGATAGGCGATCTTTCCCTTGCCCCACGGCCACAATCCGGCCAGGGCGCGAAACAGCAGAGTTTTGCCGGTTCCGGAGTCTCCAACGATCAGCACGCGTTCTCCGCCCTTTATCTGCACCTTTTTTTCCTGCAGCATCGCGCAGCCGCCCGGCGAAGCAATCCGCAGATCGTCAATTTCAAATTCGCCGGCTTTTCCGGCCGCATAGGAGATGCGGCTTTCGACATCGTGCATGACATCCATGCCGAGCACGGCGCGGCGGAAGCCCGCCACGCGCAATAAGGTCGCACGCCAATCGGCGATGGTGCTGAAATTATCGACGAACCAGCGCAAGGATGACTGTACTTGCAAGAAGGCGCCGGATGCCAGCATGAGGCCGCCGAAGGTCAGGTTGCCGGCGAAATACAGCGGGGCGGCTACCAGAATGGGAGCTACCAACGTAAACCATCCGTAGCCGGCGGTGATCCAGGTGAGATTGGTCAGGCCTGTGACCAGCCGCGCGGTGGCCTTGAGCACGCCTGCAAGATCCAGGTCGATGCGCCGCGCTTCGTTGGCCTCGCCGCCGTTCAAAGTGATGGCGTCGATATGCTCGTTTACGCGCACCAGCGAGAAGCGCAAGTCCGCCTCCCGCGCGTAGCGCTCCGCATTGCGGTCGACGAGGGACTTGCCCACCCAATAGCTGACCAGCGAAGCGGATCCCGAGTACACCACCGCCGCCCACACCATGTATCCCGGGATCACGATTTGCCGTCCATCGAAGTGAAAGGCAAAATTATTGGACAGGCTCCACAATACTTTCACGAAAGTGGCGAGCAGGATTGATGACTGAAGCAAACCAATGCCAAGATCGGCGGACAGTTCAGTGAGATGACGGGCATCCTCGTGCAGGCGCTGATCCGGATTGACGCCCATGGGCCCCGCGTTGGTCAACCGGAATGCCCTGCCGGGCACCAGCCAATTCTGAATGAGGTCGTGAACCAGGCCCTGTCGCAATTTGAGCTTTAGTGTCTCGGTGAGCCAGCGCTGACCGACATTGAGGACCAAGAGGATGCCGGCGATCAGGCCAAAGATGCCAAGCTGGTAGAGGAATTCCGTAAAATTGCGGCGCGACAGGGCATCATAGAAGGGCTGATTCCAACTATTGAGGCGAATTTGACCGTAAGCCGTGGCAGCGATGACGAAAAATATGGACCCCGACAGCAAAAACAGCGTATTGCGTACCGGTGCCGCCCACAGGGCGCGCGCCATCATTTCAAGCTGTGGCACGAGGCGCGCATCCGCGATTTCCTCTGCGTCGGCCTTGGGACCCGCCGATCCATCCGGCATCTCATTAATCATGCGTTTCTCTCAAGCATTGTGACTCCGCCATTATCATGCACGATGCCAATCCTAGGGGAGCTTAGTTAAGTGAGCCGCGTCGAGAGTTTGCTCGGCCGCATGACGCTGCCCGAAAAACTGGGGCAGCTGACCATGACCGCCTGCGGGCAGGCGGTGACCGGACCCACGATTGCGGGGGATTCCACCGAAGCGATCAAGAGCGGCGAGATCGGCAATTTGCTCAATATTGTCGGCGCGGAAAACGTGCACGAGATGCAGCGACTGGCGGTGAAAGAGTCGCGTCTGGGGATTCCGCTGCTCATCGGCTATGACGTCATCCACGGGCATCGGATTCTATTTCCCATTCCCTTGGGCGAAACGGCAGCGTTCGATCCTGAGCTTTGGGCCTTGAGTGCTCGAGAGTCGGCGAAGGAAGCTGCCGCGGACGGATTGGCCATGACTTTTGCGCCCATGCTCGATGTTGCGCGGGACCCGCGATGGGGCAGGACTGCCGAGGGTCCGGGCGAGGATCCGCTGGTGGCGGCGCGCGTCGCCGAGGCCAAAGTGCGAGGGTTTCAGGGTGCCTTGCTGTCGCATGCGGACTCGCTCGCAGCGGTCGCCAAGCACTACTGCGCCTATGGGTCGGTCACCGCGGGACGTGACTATGCGCCGGTGGACATCTCCGAACGCGCGTTGCACGAGGTTCATTTGCCGCCGTTTGCCGCGGCAGTATCCGCCGGCGCGGTGGCCATCATGCCGGCGTTCACCGACCTTAACGGCGTCCCGATGACGGCCAACAAGGCATTGCTTCGCGACCGGCTGCGCGGGCGCTGGGGCTTCGATGGCGTCATCATCAGCGACTATAACGCGATCGCTGAATTGATCCGCCACGGGGTGGCTGCGGATTTGCCTGAAGCGGCGGTTCTGGCGCTCAAAGCGGGAGTGGACATCGATATGATGTCCGACGCCTATCGCCATGGCTTGCCGGTTGCCCTGAAACGCGGATCGGTCAGTGTCGCCGAGATCGACGAGTCGGTACGCCGCGTATTGATCCTCAAGGAGCGGCTGGGATTATTCGACGACCCCTATCGTCGCGGCAAGACACGCGAATCCGCGGCCGCGCTGACGAACCGCCGGCATGTTGCGCGCAGCATCGCGACCCGCTCCATCGTGATGTTGAAAAACGCCGGCGACACGCTGCCGATGGCAAGCTCGGTGCGGCGTGTGGCGGTGCTCGGTCCCTTGGCGGATGCCTCAGCCGAAATGCGTGGGGTGTGGTGGGGTGCCGCCGCGCCGGAGGGTCACGTGACGGTGCTGGCGGCATTGCGCGCGGCACTGCCCCATGTCGAGATGTTGCACGCCGAAGGCGTGGCCATCGAAAGTTCTGATTTCACCGGGATTGCGACCGGAGTCGATCATTGCGCGATGGCGGACGCCATCATTCTGTGCCTCGGAGAAGCAGCGGTCATGAGCGGGGAGGCGTCGAGCCGCGCGCATCTGGGTCTGCCGGGAATTCAACGGCGGCTCGCGGAAGCGGTGTTCGAGCAAGCCAAGCGCTCCTCCACGCCGGTGATTGTGATTCTATTCTCAGGTCGACCGCTCATCGTGCCCTGGCTGGTCGAGAAGGCAGATGCCGTGCTCGCGGCCTGGTTCCTGGGCAGCGAGGCGGGTCATGCGCTGGTTGATGTGCTCTTGGGAACGCAGAGTCCGAGTGGCCGCACACCGGTGACTTGGCCGCGCGCCGCGGGTCAGGTGCCCATTTTTTTCAGTGAGCGCCCGAGCGGCAGACCCTTCGACAGCAACGATCGATTTACCAGCAAGTACCTCGATGTTGCCAACGAGCCCCTGTTTCCCTTTGGTTTTGGGCTCACCTATGGCCGCTTTGAGCTGTCGAATCTTCGGCTCTCGAAGGGTGCGATCGGCATCGACGATGTGGTTACCATTCAGGTGGACGTCGTCAATCGAGGGGCGAGGGAGGCACAGGAAACCGTCTTCCTGTTTGCCCATGACAAGCTCGCCAGCGTCTCGCGGCCCAAGCTTGAACTGAAAGGCTTCGCCAAGATCAGCTTGCCGCCCGGTGGGAGCGGCACTGTAACCCTCGCACTGCGTGGCGCGGAGCTGCGTTTTCTCGGCCTGGACCTCGAGCCGGTGTTCGAGCCCGGCGAAGTTGAGATTTTGGTCGGACCCTGGGCCGACAGAACATTGTTGCTGGCGGCGAGCATTCAACTGGTCGCACCTTGTCCGTGTGAACCAAATCAATGACGATGGCTCGTTAGAAATGCCCTCTGCCGTTGGCGACTTCGCACGCCCATTGATAAACACTTTCGCTTTCGGTTCCCGGCACGATGGGCACCCACACGGCCTGTTTGACGTCGGTCGCCTCGCTGGTCTGGCTGCCGGAAATGTTGTTTTCAGAGTAATAGATGATCAATAGCGCGCGAGCCCGCTCATTCGCGCAGTCGAATTGGATTTTTTCCACATGACTGAAGTAAATGTCGCCGGCATTGTTTCGTTGCGGTTCCGGAAATTCCTGCCGCAGCCACATCGTGATGAGGTGGCCCGAGCGTTTCATCTGATGGTCGGTGCTGAAGGATGCCCATGATCCGTCCGGCCCGACGGCCCTGAATTGCCAGCCGCCTGCCGCCATGGGATTGAGCGTGCGAACCCAGGCCATGGGGTCCGCCCTCCTGGCGGCGCGCTGCGCGGCCAGCAGGTCTGCCTTTGCCTTGTCACTTGCCTGGGACTGGGCGCGCTGAGCGTCCCATAGCTTCTGCTGCTCCGGAGTTTGCGCAGTGCCGACGCCGGGGGGCAAAAGACAGGCGCCGGCTGTCAGAGTGCAGGCGATCAGCTGCAGAGATTTACGCGTCATGACGCCATTTTAAGTCATTTCTCGGGTGCCGCGAGACTTCGATAGCCGAAAGCCAGGCGATGATAGTAGTGCCGGATGACGATTCCGTCCCGCGTCAGCACATCATCCTCGATGGGCCCAAGTCGTTCGACTTGCGCATTGATCGACTTGTCCTCGAGTTCACCCGGACTAAAGGCGACGAGCAACAGATTTCGATGCTCCTGCGCTTGGGGGGGCATCCACTGGCCGTACATGAGACCCATCCCGCCGAATAGATGGCTGTTCGCGGTTTCCAGGCCCGATGGCGCATGGGCGCCGCCGTAAAAGGCCAGCTCGCTGGCAATGGCGTATCGATCCATGCCCACGATGAGCACTTCACCGCCCCCGGTATTGCGCCGGGTGTTCGCGGTTTCGACGATGTGAGCGGTCAAGTCGCGCCAACCGACCGGGACCACTTCGATGTGCTTGCCGTACCCCAGGCCCGGCAGCCCCAGCACCAGATAGTGCAAGCCGGCGCCATAGATCAGGAGCATGCCAACGATCGTGGGCACCCAAGCGGCGCGAAGCCAACGATTGAGCCTGCTGGTTTTTGCGTCCGCGGCGATCATGGCGCAGCCAATCGCGGGCAGCGAGCCCGTCCATAATGCGCCGGTCCAATCGAGCTTCACTTCATGGCGCAAACTGAACGCGGCGAACACCGAAAGCGGCAACAGAATGGCAAGACTGAACAGGCGCCGCCGGCGGGAGGCATCTGCGAGCTGCTCGCGGCCCACAGGCCATGCCCACAGTACCCCAGCCGCGGCCAACAGCCCCGTCGGTGTCATCAATACTATGATGGAACCGATGAGTTTATGCAGCGCGAACTGGTGTGCTTCTGCCAGCCGACGCGAGGTCTGGAAGGCGAAAGAGGCCCATTCGTGCTGCGCATTCCAGATGAGAACCGGAGAAAAGATGACCAGAGCCAGCAGCGCGGCGACATACGGATCGATGCGGCGCCACCAGTGACGCGATTGCGAGTCCATCAACATGAATGCCATCGTGACCGGAACGAGTGCCGCGATGGTGTATTTTGAAATCATCCCCAGGCCTAAACTGATCCCGGCAAGCCACCATGCGCGGGATCGGTTGGCGATCAGGGCGCGTTCGAGAAAGTACAGCGAGGCCGCCCATGCCGCGGCCAGCGGGGCGTCGGGCGTCATGAGAAAGCCGGAGAGAAAAAAATACGGCAGAGTTTGTGCCAGCAGCAATGCCGCCAGTGCACTGGTCTCACCGAAAATATTTCGCGCCAGCTTATAAACAAAAATGGAGGTAACGGCCCCACAGCACAGCGCGCCGGCGCGTACGCCGAACTCCGATTGACCGAAAAGTGCAGTGCCGAGCCGGATCAGCCATGCCACCATCGGCGGGTGATCCAGATATCCAAAGTCCAGGTGCCGGGAATAATTCCAGTAATAGGCTTCCTCGGGCATCAGTTCGACCGAGCCGGCATATACCACTCGCAGTGCGACGGAATAGGCTATGAGTCCAAAGGCAAGCGTACGCCAAGACGTTTTGGCGACCGCGGAAGAGGCATAGGAGAGTCCGGGCACCGTCACGGCCAGACCCAGCGCGACCGTCGGCAGGATCGAGAGTTGCGGCGGCCAGCCCCAGCGCTGGAAAAGCGCCAGGACACCACCGCGCAGGAAAAGTCCCATGAATCCGACCAACAAGACGCGCAGGTACAGGCTTCCGTCTTGCGATGGCCGTTCGGCCGGGCTCATGGACCGCCATCGCAACAGCCACGCGATGACGATGTCCGCGGCGAAGGCAAAAGAATTGCTGACCCGAAGCGAGAGGCCGGCGCCGATCAGCGCGCAGAACGCGAGAACATCGACCAGGGGTGCCAACAGGACCGCGGTGCGCCGGTACAATTAAAGCCACTCGGCTTTTTTGAAACGAAAATACAGGAATACATCGATCGCCCCCATGAACAGGAGCGAGATTGCATAACCATAACGCCATTTCAATTCCGGCATGTGCTCAAAATTCATACCGTAGATGCCGGCGATCATGGTGGGTACGGCCAGCAGCGCCGCATAGGCGGCCAGGCGCTTCATGGTTTCATTCTCTTGCAGTGTGATCATGGATAAGTTCACCGAAATTGCGGTGGCGATGGTGTCACGAATCGAATCGGCGGTTTGGTTGAGCCGTTGCAGGTGGTCATAGATATCCCGAAAGTATTCCGTAATTTTTGCACACAGCGCAGGCACGCGTGCGCCGGATAGATTCGATACGCCCTCCAGCAGGGGTGCCACCGCGTGCTTCATGACCATGAGGCGCTGCTTGAGGGCGTAAAGGGCTTCGATGTTGTCCCGGGGCGTACCCTGCGGGGCGAAGATGCGCCGTTCAATGGCGTCGAGTTCGTCCTCCAGCCCGTCGAGAATCGGGAAGTAGCGATCGACCACCGCATCGGTCAGCGCATACAGTACGAATCCGGGACCCTGGCGCAGCAGCTGCGGTTCTCGTTCGCAGCGGGCGCGGACCTCGGAGAAACCTTTTTGCGCTCTGCTGCGCACTGACAGGACGAACTGCGGCCCTGCGAAGATGGCGAGTTCACCGACGTGATACTCACCCTCGGCCGGCTCGACCAGATGCAGCACGGCAAACAGACCGTCGCCATATTCCTCGACCTTCGGCCGCTGGTGGCCCACCAGCACGTCCTCGACCGCCAAGGGGTGCAGGCCGAAGCGGTTCTGTATTTCGGCAAGTTCGCCGGCGGTGGGGTCGTTGAGCGCCACCCAGACAAAGCAATGGCGCCGATGCAGGTAGTCCTGGATCTGCGCGATCGAGATATCGCTGAGTTTGGTGCCGTCTTGATAAGCCACGCAGCTAACGAGCATGCGTTGATCTTACGACAAAGCGGCTTGGATCAAGAGCCTCATGGCAACAGGTTTATGGCAAGGGCGCCAAAGTCGGGCGCGCCACCCCAGCGGCCGCCGTCGATCCTTGCTGTACCGTCTCGCGCTGCGCGGGGCTTGATTCGTCAATCGTCAGGGTCAACACCGCGCGCAGCCCGGGACCGTTATCGCGCAGCTCGAGCGGGCTGCCGTGCAGCTTCGCCACGGCTTGCACGAGGCTCAAGCCCAGGCCCACCCCAGGCGTGCCGCGGCTGGCATCACCGCGATAAAAGCGCTGCACGACCTTTATTTTTTCCGCCTCATCGATTCCCGGACCGTTGTCGGAGACGGAAATCTCTGCGCTGCTCCCGCGCTTGTGTACGGCGACTTCGATCGAGCCGTACTGCGGCGCATATTTGAGAGCGTTGTCGATCAAGTTGCTCAAGGCTTGAGCGAGAAGCACCGGATCGCCCGATACCGGCAGCGGTCCCTGCGATTGAAACTTAAGATCAATGTTCTTGAGCTCCGCGGCCGGCTCATAGAACTCCACCGCATTGGCGGCCAGATCGGACACGTCCAGTGACACGAACCCCGAGCGGCGCATGCCGGCGTCGATTTCAGCCAATCTCAGCAGCGCATCGAAAATCCGAATGACTCGATCCACATCCGCCACCGCACCGTCGATCTCTGCATAGGTCTGCTCCGTCGAAGGCCGTATCAGCGACAGCTCCTCGAGCCGCGACCGCAATTCCGCGAGCGGCGTGCGCAGGTCATGTGCGATGGAATTCGACACGTTGCGTACGCCGTGCACCAACAATTCGATCTGGTCGAGCATGCCGTTGATGGTGCGCGACAATGTGTTGAGTTCATCGTCGTTCACGTGGGTCGGCAGCCGGTGCTTCAGGTCGCCGTGAATGATGGCCGAAACGGTTTGGCGGATGCTGTAGACCCGTGACATTAGCGCGCGGCGCGTAATGATGCCGACGAATAAGCCTGCAATGCACAGCACCGCAACCGCTGCGGACAGTCCGTACCAGAAACGGGTCTGCAGCGGTTTGAACAGCCCATTGTCCCTGCCCACCAGCAGGTTGTAGCTGCCCAGGTTGGTAACGTGCAGGAGGGCTTCTTGAATGCCACGGTCGCGCAGCCCCAGACTGACCTTGTAGTTCCCCGGCGTTGCCGGCACGGCGGCAGGCCACGCCTGCAGATTGCCGGCGAGCGGATGCAGTGATGCGTCGGTGAGCAGCAAGATTCTCTCGCCGGGGATTTGCATGCCGACGCGGGCGTCGATGAAGCTCTTCAGGGCATCCGCACCCTCGTGGCGGTACACCTCGGTCAGGCGCTGCGCATCGATCTGTAGGTACTCAGCGCGCCCTTCTTGTATGGTGACCTGCCAGGCATACCACAGCGGCGCGGCGAACAGCACCAGCGCGGCCAGCCCCAGTGCGACGTAGCCCATCGCCAGAGACAGGGCCGAAGAGCGCATCATGCTGGTCACTTGCAGTCACTCACTTGCGATCACTCACCCGCGGTCACCGTATATCCGGCATTGCGGACCGTACGCAGCAGCGGCCGCTCGAACTCGGCGTCGATTTTCTGCCGCAGCTTGCTGATGTGCACATCGACCACATTGGTTTGGGGGTCAAAATGATAATCCCAGACATTTTCCAGGAGCATCGTCCGCGTCACCACTTGATCCGCATGCCGCATAAGATACTCGAGCAGCTTGAATTCGCGCGGCTGCAGCGTGATCGGCCGGCTGCCCCGGGTTACCTTGCGCGTCAGCGGGTCCATGTGCAAGTCGCCGACCACCAGCGGTGTCTCATGATTGACGCCCTCCGCCCGGCGGTGCAAAGCATCGATGCGCGCGAGCAATTCACCGAAGGCAAAGGGCTTGGTCAAATAATCATCCCCACCGCTGCGCAGTCCCCGGATGCGGTCGTCGACCTCGGATAGCGCACTTAATATCAGAATCGGCGTGCGCTTACCGGCCTTGCGCAGCACCTCGATAATCGCGAGGCCGTCGATATCGCCGGGCAGCATTCGGTCCATGATGATGACATCATAGGGCTCACTGGCCGCCAGGAACATCCCGTCGCGTCCGTTGGCGGCATGATCCATCGTGTGTCCGGCTTCTTGCAAGCCCTTGATGACGAACTGCGTGACCCGTTCGTTGTCCTCGACCAGCAGAATCTTCACGAGTGCTCTCCGAGCGGCGGCTCAGTGGAGCTCGGCGCAGCGACAAGGGCTGCTTCGGCGTGTTTCTTTTGCCGGCGGCCCCGCATTTTCATGCTGAATTCATCCAGGTACAGATAAATAACCGGCGTTGTAAACAGCGTCAGTGCCTGACTGAGGATGAGGCCGCCAATCATGGTATAGCCCAAAGGCCGGCGCAGTTCCGAGCCGGTGCCGTGACCCAGTGCGAGGGGCAGCGCCCCGAGCAATGCCGCCATCGTGGTCATCATGATGGGGCGGAATCGCATCAGACAGGCTTGGCGGATGGAATCATGCGGCGACAGATGCTGTTCACGCTCTGCCTGCAGGGCGAAGTCCACCATCATGATGCCGTTCTTCTTGACGATGCCGATCAGTAGAATGATGCCGATCAGTGCAATGACCGACAGATCGATGTGAAACAGGAGCAGTATCAAGAGAGCACCGACGCCGGCCGAAGGCAGGGTGGAGAGAATCGTCAAGGGGTGGATATAGCTCTCGTAGAGCATGCCGAGGATGATGTACACGGCCACGAGCGCCGCGAGAATCAGGTACGGCTGGCTCTTCAAGGAGCTCTGGAAGGCCTGCGCCGTGCCTTGAAAGTTTCCGGTGATGGTCGCCGGCAAATGCATCTGCAGGGATGCGCGATTGATTGCATCGACCGCGTCGCCCAGCGCGGCGCCGGGCGCAAGATTGAAGGACAGGGTTACCGCCGGAAACTGCCCCTGGTGGTTGATCGACAGGTAGGTGACATGCTGGGTGTCGAACTTCGTCATCGCGGACAGCGGCACCATTTGCCCGGTCAGCGGCGATTTCACGTAGAGCTTTTTAAGAGTGTCGGGATCGCCTTGCAGCGACGGGGTGATCTCCAAAACCACGTGATAGCTGTTCGCCTGTGTAAAGTATTGGGCGGCCTGGCGCTGGCCGAACGCATCGTAAAGGGCCAGGTCTACGGCCGCCGGCTGAAAGCCGAAGCGTGATGCCTGGTCGCGATCGATCTCCAAGGACAACATGCCGCTGCTGGTCTGCTGATCGGAGGCGACGTCGCGCAAGGCCGGCAGAACCTTCAATGCCTCGAGCAATTTCGGCGCCCATTCGTTGAGTTCGTTGATGTCCGAGTCCTGCACGGTGTACTGATACTGCGTGCGCGACGTGCGGCCGCCGACGTTGAGGTCCTGTGCGGCCTGGACGAACAATTGAATGCCCGGTACTTTGGCGAGCTGAGGACGCAGGCGGTTGATGATGTCGTCCGCGGAAGCACTGCGCTCATCGCGCGGCTTCAAGCCCATGATGACGAAACCGGTGTTGAGGGGTCGGTTGCCGCCGATGCCGGTGCCGTAGCTGGCGATGTCCGGATCGCGGGACACCACATCCATTACCGCGTGCTGGCGGCGCACCATCTCATCGAAAGAAATGTCCTGGGGCGCATCGGTCAGTCCGGAAATGATGCCGGTGTCCTGCTGGGGGAAGAAACCTTTGGGGATGTAGATATACAGAGACACGGTGGCCGCGACCGTCAGGAGAAATGTCACGAGCGTCGCGCGCTTGTGATCCAGCACGAAGTCCAGGCCGCGCGTATAGCCGGCCAAAATCTTGTCGAAGGCGCGCTCCACCACCATGTACGCCTTGCCGTGCTTGGCATGCTTTTCATCGCGCAAAAATAATGCGCACATCGTGGGCGACAGCGTCAGGGCGACAAAAGCGGACACGACGATGGTCGCGGTCATGGTGATGGCGAATTCACGGAACAACCGACCGATGATGCCGCCCATCAGCAGCAAGGGAATGAACACCGCAATGAGCGAAATACTGATCGTCAGAATCGTGAAGCCTATTTCACCGGCGCCTTTGAGCGTGGCCTGCAGCGGCGTCAAGCCCTCCTCGATGTGCCGGTAGACATTCTCGAGCATGACGATGGCATCATCGACCACGAAACCCACGGCGATGGTCAGCGCCATCAAGGACAAATTGTCCAGACTGAAGTTCAGCAGGTACATCATCGCCACCGTGCCGAACAGCGCGAGAGGCACGGTGATGCCGGGAATGATGGTTGCCCAGGAATTGCGCAGGAACAGAAAAATCACCGCCACCACGAGGACGATGGTAATGCACAGTGTGATCTCGACGTCCCTGACCGAGGCCTTGATGGTGGTGGTGCGGTTGGCCACGGTGTCCACCTTGATCGAGGGCGGCACGGAGGCGAGCGCATGCGGCAGCAGTGCCTGGACGCGGTCCACGGCCTCGATGACATTGGCGCCGGGTTGTTTGAAGATCAGCAGCAAGATGCCGTTGCGGCCGTTTTGCCATGCGGTTATCAATCTGTTTTCCGGGCCGTCGACCGCGACGCCGATGTCCCGAATGCGCACCGCGCCGCCGTTCTTATAGGCCACGACGACGTCATTCCAAGGGGCGGCTTTGAGCAGCTGGTCGTTATCGTAAATCGTCATGCTGCGCGCCGGACCGTTGATCGAACCCTTCGGTGCGTCGACCGTGGCCGCGACGATCACGTTGGCGACGTCTTCCATTTGCAGTCCCAACGCCGCCAATTTCGTCGGGTCGATCTGCACGCGGACCGCCGGCTTTTGTTGGCCGCCGATGCTCACCTGAGCAACACCGGGGATCTGCGAAATCTGCTGCGCGAGAATATTCTCGGCATAATCATCGACGGTGGTGACCGGCAGCACGTCCGAATGGACCGATAAAAGAAGGATGGGCGAGTCGGCCGGATTGACCTTTCTGTAGTTGGGAGGAGTGGGCAGATTCTTGGGCAATTGGCCGCCGGCGGCATCGATTCCCGCCTGCACGTCCTGAGCCGCCGCGTCAATATTGCGATTGAGGTCGAATTGCAGGGTGATTTGCGTCGTACCGAGCGCATTCGTCGAGGTCATCTGCGCAAGGCCGGAGATTTGCGCGAATTGCGTCTCCAGCGGTGTCGCGACCGAGGAGGCCATGGTTTCAGGACTTGCGCCCGGCAGTGATGCGGATACCGAGATGGTGGGAAAGTCCACCTGCGGTAGAGGCGCCACCGGCAGCAACGGAAATACGACGAGGCCGACCAGAAATATTCCGCCCATCAACAGGGAAGTGGCGATCGGCCGGCGGACGAACGGTTCTGAAATGCTCATGATGCTTTCGGGGGCTTGGTGCCGGCGGCGGCAACCGCAGTGGCAGCGTTATCGCGCACGTGAGCTCCCGGCTGCAGGCGGTATTGATTGCTCGTCACCACACGTTCGTTCAAGGCGATGCCGCTTCTGATCACCGTCTTGCCGTCGCTTTCATCACCCAGCTTCAAGGGACGCACTTCCAACGTCGAGTCGCTCTTGACGACATAGGTAAAGGGACCGTTCGGTCCCAGCTGCACCGCTGAGCTCGGCAGCGTCAACGCGTTGCGTTCCGTGCGCACCAGCACGCGTGCGTTCACATACTGCCCCGGCCATAGCGTGTTGCGTGTGTTGCTGAAGGTGGCCTTGAGCCTGGCCGTGCCGGTGGTTTGGTCGATTTCATTGTCGATCAGCGTCAGCGTGCCTTGGTCGAGTTCGGTATTTCCGTCCCGGGACAGCGTCGTGACCGGCACCGTCCCGGCGGCAAGAGCGGCGCCGACGGCGCCCAACTGTTCCTCAGGCAGGGTGAATATGACGGATATGGGCTGTACCTGCGTGACCACGACAATTCCAGTGGTGGCCGCCGCGTGCACGATATTACCCGGATCAACCAGGCGAATACCGGTGCGGCCGTTGATGGGCGAGGTGATGCGGGTGTAGTCAAGCTGCGTGCGCGCGTTGTCGATGATGGCCTGATCGACCTGCACCTGGGCTTTGAGCTGATCGACCGTGGCTCGTTGCGTGTCGACCGTCTGCTTGCTAGCCAGGTCTTCAGGCTGCAGCAGAATGAAGCGCTCCAGGTCACGCTTCGCATTCTCGAACATCGCGGCATCCTTCGCCTTGGTGGCGATCGCCTGCTCGTACGCGGCCTGGTTGGGACGCGGATCGATTTGCGCCAGCAAGTCGCCCTTGCGGACCTCTTGTCCCTCTGTAAACGCAATTTTTTGCAGCTCGCCGTCGACCCGCGCGGTCACCGTCACGGTATAGAAGGCCTGCACCGTGCCCAGACCCTGAAAATATATGGGCACGTCCACATGACTTGCGGAGGCCATGTCGACTGAGATCGGCGGCGGCCCCGCTTTCGCGGTGGCATCGGCCGGTTTGTGAACGATACGCCACGCAAACACCAGCACTATCGCCAGTGCGAGGCCGCCGAGCAGCGCACGTTTTTGAGGCGTCGAAAATTGCTTCATCTACATCACCCTTGTTGCCATCCGCCGCCAAGCGCCGTAAATAAATCCACCAGCGACTGCAGGTGCAGGAAGCGGGCTTGGACCAGTTCATCCTGCGCGCTGAAGAGCGCGTTTTCCGTGTTGAGGACGGTCAGTATGTTGACGGTCCCCGCCGACATCTGGGTCTGCGCAAACTGAAATGCCCGGCGCGCAAGATCCACCGCCTTTTGCTGCCGCGCCTGTTGCTCCTTGGTTTGCCGGGCCGCGACCAACGCGTCCTCGACGTTGCTGAAGGCCGAAATCACCGTCTTGTGATAGGTGCTCAACAATTCGGCATAGCGGGCGTTGCTGAATACGACCTGACCGCGCAGCGCGCCGCCATGAAATATCGGCTGCGTGAGGCCTGCGGACACGGCCCAGATGCCGCTTGCCGGATTGATGAGCGTGTTCAAGGCCTTGCTCTCATAGCCGCCGCTCGCGGTCAGCCGGATGTCCGGAAACAATGCGGCTCGCGCCACGGTGATGTCGGCGTTGGCGGAGATCAGCTGCTGTTCCGATGCCGCGATATCCGGACGGCGCGACAGCAGCTGCGAGGGTAGACCCTCGACGATCTGCGGGCTGCTCAGGGTATTCAGCGTTCCGCGATCGACATCGATCGATTCCGGCGTTTCGCCGATCAGCACGGCCAGCGCATTCACAGTCTGTCGGAATTGCTGCTCCAACGGCGGTATCGCTGCATCCAGGAGCGCGACGGCGGTTTCCTGCTGCGCGACGTCCAGTCCCGTTGCGACGCCGGCCGTCTGCTCGAGTCGCAAGCCGTGCAGAATTTTCTGCCCGTTCGCGAGATTCTGGCGTGCGACCTCGAGCCGGTCGCGAAATTCCAGCGTTTGAAAATACGTCGATGCGACGCTGCTGATCACGGTGAGCGCCACGGTCTCCTTGTCATAGTGGCTGGCAATCGCGGTGGCGCGCGCGGAGGCGCGCAGGGCGCGATTCTTGCCCCAAAAATCCAGCTCGTAGCTGGCCGTGAACTGCGGAGTGAATGTGTTGAATGTCGCCCCGCCGGAACCGGATGCAATGCCGGAACCGGACGAAATGCCGGACGCCACTGCCCGCTGCCGGGTCGCGTCGGCACTAAAATCGAGCGACGGCAACAGGGCAGCACCGGCGATGCGCGCCTGGGCGTCGGCTTCTTGAATCCGGGCGATGGCACCGGCCAGGTCGTCGTTGCTGCGCTGGGCCTGCGCAATCAATTCATCGAGTTTTTCCGAGCCGAAACCATGCCACCAATCGGCACTGGGCCATACCGCGGCCGCCTGATCGTCGGGTGTGTCTCGCCACTGCGCCGGTGCAGGGATGTCGGGGCGCTTGTAGGCAGGGCCCACGCTGCATGCGGCCAGGGCGGCAAGCGCGCAGCCGCAAGCCACCCTTGCGGATAGGTGAGTCTTCATGCCGCAACGCTGTGCTTTCGGCAATTAAGTGCGCGTGGCCGAATTGTTAAAATAAGTTAATCTCAATGGTTCATTGTCCTATCGCGGGCGTCGCGCAATGCAGCGCGATCGGCAGGCCCCCGGGAAACTTCGGTACACTTCGTCGATGCCCATACCAATGATCGCTTGTCGAATGGCGCTGTTCAGCGTCCTGATCCTGTGCAGCGCGATGAATACGGCGCCGGCCGATGATGCAGCGCCGGATGCGGCCATGGCGGCGGCGCTGGACCGAATTCGCGCTGCCGGTATGAGCGATGAGTGGGCGTATCGGCGCTTGGTGGATCTTTGCGACAAAATCGGTCCCCGGCTGAGTGGTTCGCGGCAAGCTGAAGCGGCAGTGGATCAAATCGCCGCCGCGTTACGGGCCGGCGGTTTGACCGTGACCTTGCAGCCGGTGAAAGTGCCGCACTGGATTCGCGGCGAAGAGCGGGCCGAGATCATCGACTATCCGGGTCGACCCGCCGGCGTCACCCAGCAACTGCACTTGACGACATTGGGAGGCTCGGTCGCCACCCCTGCCCAGGGCATCTCCGCAAAGGTGCTGGTCGTCCACAGTTTCGATGAATTGCACGCCCGCGAAGCCTCCGCGCGCGGCAAGATCGTGCTGTTCGATGTGCCCTTCAATGAAGATCTGGCGGTGAACGGGCGGGCGGGATCTGCTTACGGCCAGGGTGTGGTGTATCGCTCCCGCGGCGCCGACGCGGCGGCTCGCGCGGGTGCGACCGCGGCGCTGGTTCGAACCGTGGGCGGAGCCAACTATCGGCTGCCCCACACCGGCGCCATGGACTACGACCCCAAAGTCGCGAAAATCCCGACGGCCGCGCTCAGTGCCGAAGACGCGATGTGGATCTCGCGGCTCGCCGCCGAAGGTCCGGTTACTTTGCGCCTCACGCTATTGCCGCAAACTTTGCCGGACGCCGACAGCCACAATGTGCTGGCCGATTGGGCGGGGCGGGAACGGCCGGCGGAAGTCGTGATCGTCTCGGGCCATTTGGATTCCTGGGATCTGGCGCAAGGTGCGATTGACGATGGCGCGGGTGTCGTCTCAGCCATGGGGGCCGTGCACTTGCTCGAGTCATTGGGCTTGCATGCGCGGCGAACCATTCGCTTCGTCGGGTGGATGAGCGAGGAAAATGGCAGCGCCGGGGGCGCGGCCTACTTCAAAGAGAACAGCGCCGCGCTGGCCAAGCACATCGCGGCCATCGAAAGCGACAACGGCGCAGGGCGACCGCTGGGCGTTTCCGCGCACGTGCCGCCCGAAGCGTTACCCCTGCTCATGCCGCTGGTCAAGGCGTTGACGCCGATGGGCGCCACCCTTTTGGACCGCCGGGATGAAGCAGGGGGCTCTGATGTGAGGTTCCTGGATGCCGGCGGTGTGCCAAGCTTGGCGCCCATCGTCGATACCAGAACTTACTTCGATTATCATCACAGCGCTGCGGACACGCTGGACAAAATAGATCCGGACAATATTCGCCGGCAGGTCGCCGTCCTGGCGATGATGGCCTATTTTACCGCAGAGATGCCGGATCCATTGCCGAGGCTGCCGGTCTCCAGCCGGTAGCTATTGCGTATCGTCCCTGCCGTCCCTGCCCGTCAACGGCGGTGAGTCGTCGTCAGTAGTTCTTGTAGGTGCAGGCCGACACCGCCGGCCGTCGGGGAAACTGCTTGGACCTGCTAGCCTAGCGATCGCATGAAATCGACCGTCCTCCCTTTCATTCTTGTGTGCGGGCTCCTGTTGTGTTTCGCCGCGCGGGCGGCGGATCCGCAGGCATACAAGGTCACTCTCGCCTCGGTGGGCGACAGCGACATCGATCAGACTCTCAAAGCCACCTCGGACTTGCTGTCGCTGCGCAGTTCCGCGCCCGTCAGTCCCTTTGGTTTGATCGCACGCGCGCGCAGCGATGCGGATCGACTCAAGACGGCCCTGGAAAGCTTCGGATACTACGAATCCCAAGTGATCACTCACATCAACGGTTTGTTGCTCACGGATCCTGGTCTCGGCGATGTGCTCAGCGGCTTGCCGAAGAACAGCACCGCGCAGGTGGCGCTCAGCTTCAACCTGGGAACGCTGTATCACCTGCGCCGAATCGACATCGATGGAGAGGTGCCGGCAACGATAGACGCTCGCGAAACGCTTGGCTTGAAAACCGGCCAGCCCGCGGTGGCAGCGGTGGTGCTGGCCGGGGGCGCCCGCCTGCTCTCGGCAATGCAGGAGCAGGGCTACGCTTTCGCACAGGTAGATGCGCCGGTTGCCTTCGAGGCGGCCGATGCGCCGGTGCTCGATTTGAGCTTTCATGTGGTCGGCGGGCGCAAAGTGAATATCGGAGAAATTCACATCGAGGGTTTGAAACGGGTGCACGAGTCGCTGCTGCGAAAGCGGCTGCAGTTGCACACCGGCGATTCATACAAGCCCTCCTCGATCGAAGCCGCGCGCCGCGATTTGCTGGCCTTGAATGTGTTCGGTCAGGTCAGCGTGCAGATCGGCTCGCAGGCGGACGAGTCCGGCGGCGTGCCCGTCACCTTCAGGATCGTCGAACGGCTGCGGCATGCGATAGCCTTGAGCGCCGCCTACTCGAGCGATCTGGGCGGCAGCGGCGGAGCGAGCTGGACCGACCGAAATGTATTCGGCAATGCGGAACAGTTGAGTTTCGCCGCGAGCGTGATCAACCTCGGCGGCAGCGATACCACGGGAGTGGGTTACAACACCAGCGTGAAGTATCTCATCCCGGAGTTCTTTCACCGGGATCAATCGCTGGAATTTGCGCTCAGCGCCATCAAACAGAATCTGCTGGCCTACGATCAGACCGCGAAGACCGCCGGCCTCACCTTGAGCCGCAAATTGTCGGGCGTCTGGCGGGTGAGCGCCGGGCTGTCCATAACCGAAGAGCAAATAATCCAGGTCACGACCGTCACGACGGCGCCGAATGGCCAACTGGTAGGGGTTCCGCAGACCTTCCATTACACGTTGGTCGCATCGCCGTTCACCGTAGCCTACGATTCGACCGATCTGCCCACGCCGCTGGATGATCCACGCCATGGGTACCGTGGATCGGTGAGCTTGACGCCGACATATGCAATCGGGCATCCGAACGCGACGTTTCTCATTTCCCAGATCAAGGTCGCCGGCTACTTCGATCTGAACCATCTTTTGCCGATTGCTGCGGGCCGCAGCGTGCTGGCCGCCCGCGCGCTGGCCGGCATCGCGCAAGGCGCCGGGGAACTTAGTTTGCCGCCCGATCAGCGCTTCTACGCGGGAGGCACGAGTACCATCAGGGGATACGGTTACCAGTTGGTGGGACCGAAGTTTCCGCAGACCGACATTCCGGTGGGCGGTACGGCGATCACCGCCGGCGGCTTGGAATTTCGCCAGCGGTTCTACGCCAACTGGGGCGCGGTGGCATTTGTAGACGCCGGACAGGTCAGTGCCAGCCTCAAGCCTCTGCCGAGCGACGTCCGTGTCGGCACCGGCGCGGGTGTACGCTACTACACGCCCATCGGGCCCATCCGGCTCGACATCGCCGTACCGGTGAACCGTCGTCCGGGCGATGACTCTTTCGAGGTCTACATTGGATTAGGACAGGCATTTTGACGCGACGATTCCTGAAAGTGGCGGCTTGGGTGCTGGGCGCACTGGCACTGCTGCTCATGCTCTCGATCGGGACCGTATTGATCGTAGGCAATTCAGGCAAAGGCCGCGTTCAAATCGAAAGGCTGATCGCCCGGCTGACCGGTGGGAATGTGCAATTGTCAGGCTTGGGAGGGTCCTTCCCCAGCCATCTGACTCTCGCGCAGCTGCAGTTGCGCGACGCCGCCGGGGTTTGGTTGACGGCAACGCGAATTGAATTGGACTGGACACCGCTCGCTTACCTTCAAGGCCGGCTGCAGATCGAACGGCTGCACGTGGCAGCCGTGGATATGGAACGGTTGCCGCAGAGCTCCGCCACGCCCGGCAGCGGCGAGGCATCGATACCTCGCATCGATGTGGCGCAGGCATCCTTCGACATGCTGCACTTGGGAGCTTCACTTGCGGGAGCGCCGGCTTCGCTGTCGGCTGCCGGCAGCGCTCATTTGCGCACCCTTCACGACATGCTGTTCGACGCCGCTGCACGGCGCATTGATGGGGACGGTGAGTATGAGCTGCACCTGCACTTCGATGAGAAGCGCATGGACGGTTCGCTCAAGCTGCATGAGCCGGCGGGCGGACCGCTGGAGAATATTCTCTCCTTGCCCGGCTTGGGTGCGCTGCAGGCCGCGGTGAACCTGACCGGACCGCGCTCGGCGGAACAACTCGAGATTTCGATTCAGGCCGGGAACTTGACGGGGCACGCGCAGGGCAGCCTTGACTTGAGCGGGTTGTCTGCTGACCTGGGGTTTTCATTCGAATCCGGTCCGATGAAGCCGCGGCCGGACTTGGGCTGGGAGCGCGCCGTGCTCAACGGCCGCTGGCATGGCAACGTGAAGTCGCCAAATGCCGGAGGCCATCTCGAAGTCACGCAGCTGCGCGTCCCCGGCAATGCGCAGGCGGCGACGCTGACCGCCGATCTTGCGGCAAATCTCGGCAACGCCGAATTGCATGCGCTCGCCCGAGGCTTGAGGATTCCAGGGGCTCAGCCCCGGCTGCTGGAAGATGACCCGTTGAAGATAGATGCATCGGTGCGCCTCGACGATCCTGCACGGCGCATCGAGGTTACCGCTTCACATCGACTGTTTGCGCTGCGCGGGCAGGCCGTGACGGCCGGTGAACAGAGTGCAACCTTGGAATTGCGCCTGCCGAATGTGACGCCTTTCGCTGCCTACGCGGCGCAGGACCTGCGCGGCAGTGCCGTCATCAATGCTCGATTGAGTGGTTATCCCGGCGCAACGCAAATAAAACTCGAGGCCAGCGGTGCGCTCATTCCTGGCACGCAAATTTGGGCACGTGCGGTCGGGGATCGGGCGAGACTGGAATTCTCGGGCTCATTCAAGGACGCTGCATTGGCGGCCGACAGTCTGAAATTTACCGGCCGCACGCTCGCGCTTGCCGCCAACGGCAGCGTCAGTGCCCGATCCATCAAGGCACGTTGGGATCTGGCATTGTCGGACCTCGGTGCTGTGTCTCCGGCACTCGAGGGTACGATGAAGGGGTCCGGATCGGTGGAAGGCCCGCTCACGGACCTCGCCGCCGAAGCGAGTCTCAGTTCCACGCTCTCGATAAGAGGCTCGCAAAGCGGAACGCTGTCCGCGGAGGTGAAGGTGCGGGGACTGCCGCGCACGCCCGCAGGCACGCTGATCGCACAGGGGTCTTTGGACGGAGCGCCGCTGAATCTTGATGTTGCGATGGAACGCCGCGCCGACCGGGCATTGCACGCGGTCATTCATCGGGCGAATTGGCGCAGCGTGCACATGGACGGCGATATCATGCTGGCGACTGACAAGGCAGAGGTGCATGGCCAGTTGGTCTTGGCTGTCGCGCAGCTTCAGGACTTGCAGCATCTTCTCGGCATGGAAATTGCCGGCAGCCTGGCCGGAAACCTTGCTCTGCGTCCCGATGGTCAGCGCACTCGAGCGCACCTGCAAATCGATGCACAAGACCTGATGCTGGCAGGGGTTGCCGGAGGCGCGCATGTTTCGGGTGAGGGATTTACGGATGCGTTTGCATTCAACGCCGGCGTCAAAATTCCGAAATTGAAAGGCGCCGCCGCCGGTCTGGAGACGAGCGGCAATTTGAACCTCGACGCCGGCGAAGTCTCGCTCACCGGTGCGCTGGGCAATTACCGGGGACAGGAATTTCATTTGCTGGAGCCTGCGCGAATCCGCTTTGCCGGCGGCGTGTCGGTTGATCTTCTCAAGCTTGGCTCACAGAAGGCTGAATTTGACCTGCAGGGGCAGATTGCCCCGACCCTTGAGCTGCACGCGTCGCTGCGCAATGTACAACCCGCGCTCATCAACGTGTTCCTGCCGAATCTTTTGGCGGCCGGCGTCATCGACGGCCATGCGGATTTGCATGGCAGTTTTGCCAGGCCGTTGGGCGAGATCACGGTCCACGCGCTGGGGATTCAGTCCGCGGATGACGCCGCATTGGGTTTGCCGCCCGCCAATATCCGGCTCAAGGCCGACCTGCGCGGACACACGGCCGACATCGATGCGCGATTGGACGCCGGCGCCGCATCACAGTTGAGCGCCGTCGGTGAAGCTCCGCTGGCGAGCGACGGCGAAGTCGACATGAAGATCAACGGCAAGCTTGACGTGGGGGTGATGAATCCATTTCTCGAAGCTCGCGGCCAGCACGCCTCGGGTCAGCTGGATATCAATGCGACCGTCACCGGCAGCGTGGCGGCGCCGCAGATCGCAGGCACGCTGGATCTCAAAAACGGCAAGGTCAATGACTACGGTCGCGGGGTCAGTCTCACCGACATCACCGCGCAAATTGCCGGCAACGAAGGAGCGCTGCAAATCAAAAATTTTACCGCCTCGGCCCCGCCGGGCACCGTCTCGATGAGCGGTGCGGTGGGGATTCTGCAAAAAGGAATACCGGTTGATCTGAAAATTACCGCGCGCAACGCCCAGCCCATCGTGAGCAAATTGGTCACCTCGAATCTGAATGCTGATCTTGCCATCAAGGGGACGGCCCGCGGGCGCCTCGATGTGAGTGGGAGCGTGCACCTCAACCGCACCTTGATAGGCATTCCGAACGGGCTGCCGCTCAATGTCGCGGTGCTCGATGTTCGCCGGCGGGGAAAAAAGACCGTCGTCGTGCCCGAAAAGCCGCTGATCATCGGTCTGGATGTGTCGGTGCAGGCGCCCCAGGAGATTTTGGTGCAAGGGCGGGGTCTGGACGCGGAAATGGGCGGAGACTTGCAAATCAGCGGGACCACGGACTCGCCCTTCGTCACCGGAGGATTCGATCTGCAGCGCGGCACCTTTTCACTCGCCACCGGCAGACTGAACTTCTCCGCGGGACGCGTGAGCTTCAATGGCGCCGGGCTCAAGAGCAAAATCGATCCCACCCTGGACTTCACCGCGCAGGCCACCGTCAGCGATACGACCGCCATCATGCACATCACGGGTCTTGCCGATGCACCGCAATTTGAATTCACGAGCAACCCTGCGAAGCCCCAGGATGAAATCATGGCGCTGTTGCTGTTCGGCGCGCCCACTCAACAGCTCACGCCGTTGCAGCTGGCGCAAGTCGGCGCGGCGCTCGCATCGTTCAGTGGGGTGGGTGGAGACGGCGGCCTCAATCCGTTGGTCAAGATCCAAAGAAGCTTGGGATTGGATCGGCTTACCGTCGGCGCCGGCACCACAACGACGCCGACCGGGGCCGACACCGGCGCCAGCATCGCGGCCGGGCGCTACGTCTCCAAGCGCGTCTATATCGAAGCCAAACAGAGCACCACCGGCACCAGCCAGGTCGAGGCGGATGTGGATTTGACCAAGCACCTGAAGCTGCAAACCCGATTGGGTAACGGAGCCGCGTCGGTTCAAGGCACGACGCCTGACAATGATCCGGGCAGCAGCGTCGGCCTGCGCTATCAATTTGAATATTAAACAGCGCTTGCCCTTACAATAAAGACTTAAGCCCCCGGAGACCGTAAAAGCATGGATTTGAATATCCGCGGATTGATGTGCACCTCTTTATTGAGTCTCGCCCTCGGCGCAGCCTTCTCGCCGGCAGCCGAGCGGACTCCCGGCGACGCTCCGGACACCAAGATAGCGCTGGTGCCTGAGCCTACTGAATCGCCGCGCTATCTGAAGGATGAGCAAACGACCAGTTCAGGCTCGGTGGCGATCGGCGGCCGCTCTTTCAGCTATCAGGCCGAGGCCGGCATTTTGGTGGTGCATGTCAAGGATCCCTTGGACGATGATCCTCCGCCGCCGCGCGAAGACAAGAGCGGACCGCCGCCGCCGCAGCCACCGGAAGTGGGCATGTCGTATGTGGCTTATTTCCGTGGGGACAAAGAGGATGGCCACCGCGCCATCACCTTCATTTATAACGGTGGCCCCGGTTCATCGACCGTGTGGCTGCACATGGGCGCCTTCGGTCCGAAGCGGGTGGTGACGGCGGATGACACGCACAGTCCGGCGGCACCTTATCGTGTCGTAGACAATGAGTACACGTTGCTGGATGCCAGCGATTTGGTGTTCATCGATGCGCCGGGTACGGGATTTGGCCATTTGCGCGGGGCGGACAAGGAAAAAGCATTCTATGGCGTCGACCAAGATGCCCACGCCTTTGCCAACTTCATCGTGGCATTCCTCTCGCGGCACAATCGGTGGAACTCACCGAAGTATCTGTTCGGGGAAAGCTATGGAACGACGCGTTCGGCGGCCCTGGCAAACATTCTCGAGAGCGAAAAGTCATTGGACTTGAACGGCGTGATTCTTTTATCGCAAATTTTGAACTTCGATAACAGCGTCGACGGGCCGCAGTTCAATCCGGGCATGGATTTGCCTTATGCGCTGGCGTTGCCCACTTACACGGCGACGGCGTGGTATCACCACAAGCTGCAAAATCAGCCTGCGGTTCTGGAACCGCTCCTGCGTGAGGTGGAAACCTTTGCGATGTCCGAATATCTGCCGGCGCTTGCGGCCGGCTCGACCTTGAGCGCGGAGCGCAAGTCGCAGATGGCGGCGAAGCTGCACGACTATACCGGTCTGCCCGCGGAGTACGTGGAGCGGGCCAATCTGCGGGTAAACGGCGGAGAATTCGAAAAAACCTTATTGGGTGCCGAAATCACCACGGGCCGGTTGGACACGCGGTTTGCGGGCCCTACGATCGATCCGATGAGCAAAGAGGCCGATTACGATCCGCAATCGGCGGCCATTTCCTCGGCCTACGTTTCAGCGTTCAATGATTACGTCAGGACTACGCTCAAATTCGGCGCCAAAAAGATCTACAAGGCGGAGAATGACGTGAGCAAATCCTGGGATTTTCTGCACCAGCCGCCGGGGTCGCCGACCAAGATACCCGGTCCCGTGAACGTCATGCCGGATCTGGCGGTTGCCATGAAGCAAAATCCCAATCTTAAGGTGCAATTGAACGGCGGATACTACGATTTGGCCACCCCCTATTTCGCCGCCGAGTACGAGTTGCATCAGCTACCGATCCAGAGCACGCTTCAAGCCAATATTGAGATGCATTTCTATAGTTCTGGGCATATGGTGTATGCCCATGAGCCGGATCTGAAGGCGCTGCATGCCAACGTAGCCTCGTTTATCGATCGCACCAAGAATGGAAATGGCAGGTAGGAAAAGCCGTGCGGTCTGCTGAAAGTCTTGGGAAAACCGGAATGACTATGTAAGAAATTCATCGCGAAATCCCCGAAAAGTCTTTGATTTTCGGGATAATTTCGCGGTGGTACGCATATTGCTTGGCTTCGTATACACACGTGAGGGAGTGTCTGTATGACTAATCAATTGCACGCTGAGTCCGCGCTGGGCAAAAGATCGCCCGCGCCCGGGCAAGCATCCACCGCACCCAGCCCAGAGAGCGCCCTGGCGCGATTCCGAGGCGGCGATCAGGCTCGCGAATTATTGACGCGGCTGTTTCGCCGTTATCCCGACAGTATCAATTTGCGCCTGTGGAACGGCACGAGCTTTCGCGTGGGCGCGAATGCCGCCGGCGGCGCGGATTCACCCTTTACCCTGGTGTTCCGCAGTCCTGAGGCCGTCTGGTCGGCCGTGCTGGGACGCGACCCGCTCGCGCTCGCCGATGCCTATTTCAGGGGCGACTTGGATATCGAAGGGGATTTCTTTGCGGCGCTGAGCATCAAGGATCATCTCGATGTGCTGCAGATGCCCGTCGGGGAGAAGCTTCTGGCCGCCTTCAAGGCGCTGCATTTGAGGATGATGAATGCGGCTGCACGTCACACCGAGGCGCTGTTTGCCCCGTCACATGCGCCCAGGATCAAGGCGCACTCGAAGGCGGAGAATCGCGAGGCGATTCATTT
>Ga0210406_10001021_pt1 | contig 35847 bp, 27 predicted proteins | sample IncBWC30MmetaG_FD_155454 | JGI IMG/M metagenome (GOLD analysis project Ga0210406, IMG submission 155454) | Forest soil microbial communities from Barre Woods Harvard Forest LTER site, Petersham, Massachusetts, United States - Inc-BW-C-30-M | ecosystem: Environmental > Terrestrial > Soil >... | reverse complement strand
TGGTCAAGCATCCCAGTGCCCTGGCGCTCAACGACACCGCGCTGGCCTGATTGTTTTTTTGAAAAAAGGTACTCACATGATTCTGAAACGAACTCGATTGCTGCTGACGGCCGCCGGCATGGTAATGCTGTGGGGGGTTGAAGTCAGCATCCCCTCTGCCGCCGAAACCCCGGACGCGACCAAAGTAGTCGTGAAAGATTTTAAGTTTATGCCGACGCCTTTGACGGTCAAAGCAGGCTCTACCGTGGTCTGGACCAACAAGGATGATGACGTACACACCGTGGTCAGCGACACCGGAGCCTTCAAGTCCGGCGCCATGGATACGAACGATAGTTTTTCATTCAAGTTCGACAAGCCGGGAACGTATCACTTTACGTGTTCGCTTCATCCACGCATGGTCGGAACCATCGTGGTGCAGTGATTGCCCATGCTCAAGACCGCAAAAATCGGTTTGATTGTGGTCGGCACCCTCGCCGTTATGGCGATCGGCGGAGGCGCCTTTATCGGCTCCGGGGTCTATAACATCGGGGCCGATGACCATCACACGAAATTGACTCTGGCGCTGATCGAGCAATTGCGCGATCGCTCCATCGCCGTGCGCGCCGACTCGATCGATGCGCACTATATCGAGGATCCGGCGCGCATCGCCGCCGGCGCCAAACACTATTCTGCCTTGTGCGTGGGGTGTCACTTGGCCCCGGGGGTGGGCAAGTCCGAGGTCCGTCAAGGGCTCTATCCTCATCCGCCCAATCTTGCGCAAGGCGAGCTGCAGCAAGCGGCGCGGGCCTTCTGGATCATCAAACATGGCATCAAAATGAGTGCCATGCCGGCGTGGGGTAAGACCCTGGACGATGCGGCCATCTGGGATGTGGTGGCTTTCGTGCGCAAATTGCCCGACATGACCCCCGAGACCTACAGCCAACTCTCGGGGCACGCTCCGTAAGGCAGTACCTCCATGCTTAACCGCCACATACCGGTCAGAATCGATTTCGCGAAACACTCTCACGTGGGCCCGGGGAAAATCGAGCTGCTCGAAGCGATCCGACACGCCGGCTCCCTGTCCCAGGCGGCACGTGATCTTAAGATCAGTTATCGACACGCCTGGCAGCTGGCCGCGAGTCTGAAATCTGCCTTCCAGGCCCCGGTCACGCTTGCCACCCGCGGCGGCAGCGGCGGCGGCGGCATCTGTCTCACCGGATTGGGTGAGTCGTTGGTCGATAGCTACCGCGCGCTCGAGCGCGAGTTCGGCGAGCTGGCCGCGAGCCGCTTGCAAGACCTCACCGCCATGACCAAAGAGCCTGGAACGCTGCTATTTGCCCTTCCGATACCCATCATGGGCAAGCTCGACGATCAGGCCTGACGCGCGCGCAAGTATTCCACGACGCGTCCGAGTTCCCGGCGCAACTGCCCTTCCAGCTCCGATACCTGGTCGACATCTCCGGCGCGCGCGGCCAGTTCGAGCCGCCCGGCGGCCGCGCTTGCGGGACGCGCAGAAATGCTCGCGCTAGAGCCCTTGAATGAATGAGCCGCGGATCCGATTGCCGCCAGATCGCCGCGATCCACGGCAGCACTGATGTCCCGCAACGTGGCGTCGCCGGAGTCGATGAACAGTTGCACCAGTTCCTGCGCAAACTTCTCGTCACCGTCGGTCACTTTCATAAAACTGATCCAATCCACCGGAGCGTCTGTTTCGGCAGGAGCCGGCGCAAAGGAAGTGGTGGCGCTTGCGAGATGCCGATCGATCCTCTCGCTCAGCCGCGCACGATCGAGCGGCTTGGTCAGATAGTCACTCATTCCGGCCTCCCGACACTGCTGCTCGGCACCCTGCATGGCGTCCGCCGTGAGCGCGATGATCGGAATATGGCTGCTACCCTGCTCGCGCCGCCGGATTTCCCGAGTCGCTTGGTACCCATCCATCACAGGCATTTGGCAGTCCATCAGGATCAGGTGATATCGGCCCGTCTCCCAGGCGTCAACGGCCTCGGCTCCATTGCTCACAACGTCGACCCTGTAGCCCATTTTTTCCAGCGTCCCGCGCGCCACTTTTTGATTCACCAAATTATCCTCGGCCAACAGAATGCGGTGATGACCGACTCGCTCCCGGATCCGCTCGGCGACCACAATCGGTTGCGTGCGCTCATGCCATTTCGCACCCTCGACGGACATGACCCTGCCCAGGCATTCCCGCAACTCGCGCTGCGAGACGGGCTTGAGCAGATACGCCGCGAATCCCAATTCGGCGAAATCCTCGGCGCTGCGGATTCCTTGGGCCGAGGTGAGCAGCACCAGCCGTGTTGCCTTGAACCGTTCATCGTTGACGATTCGTCGACCGAGCTCGAACCCATCGCAGCCGGGCATCATATAGTCGAGCACGGCGAGATCGAACCGCGGGCCCCGGTGAACGGTGTCCTGAAGGGCTTGCAGCGCCGCATCGGCGTTATCGACGCAGGTCGGGTTCATACCCAGTTGCGTCAATTGCTGGCTCAATACCTTGCGGTTGGTCGCATTGTCATCGACGACCAACACGTGCCGGTTGCTCAATATCTCCGGATCGAAGCGCCGGGGTTCAGACTTGCCAATCGAAACGCCGAATCGGGCGGTAAACCAGAACATCGATCCGGCACCCTCGATGCTTTCGACACCGGAGCTTCCCTCCATGAGCGCAACCAGTCGACGTACGATCGACAATCCGAGACCCGTACCGCCGAAGTGCCGCGTCGTCGATGCGTCAATTTGCGAAAACGGCTGGAACAGCGATTCGACGCGGTCTGCCGGAATCCCCATGCCGGTATCGCGAACCTCGCAGCGGATTGTCGTTCCGAGCGCATCGGTGGAAACGACCCTGACGTCGATCGACACCTCACCGTCGCGAGTGAATTTGATCGCGTTGCTGCCGAGATTCAGCAGCACTTGACGCACTCGTCCCGCATCGCCGATCAGCCGGTCGGGAATCAGTGGATCGACGCTGGTGATCAGCTCGAGTTGCTTCGCGTGGGCTTGGATCGCCAGCAGGCGCGCGACATCATCCACGGTGTTGCGCAAATCCATGTCGATCCGCTCGAGATCCAGCTTGCCCGCTTCGATCTTCGAGAAGTCGAGGATGTCGTTGATGATGGTGAGCAATCCAAGGGCGCTGTCATGGATCGTTTCCGTTTGATCGCGCTGCATGCGGTCCAGATTCGTGTCGAGCAGCAGCTCCGTCATGCCGATCACGCCGTTCATGGGTGTGCGGATCTCGTGACTCATATTGGCGAGGAACTGCGACTTGGCCTGGACCGCAGACTCGGCGCGCTCTTTGGCATGCAATAGTTGCGTATTGGCCAGCTCAAGATCCCGCGTGCGCAGTGCCACTTGCTCGCTCAGAGCCGCCGCCAGATGTCTGAGCCGTCCCACCCGCCAGCGATAACAAGCACCCGCGGCGCCCAAGAGCGCGAGAATGCATAGGAGAACGAACCACACGGTCTGATAGAAATGCGGCTCGAGGGCAAAGTGGAAGCTCGCGCCCGTGTCGTTCCAAACGCCGTCATTGTTGCTGGCGATCACACGAAACGTGTAGGTTCCGGGCGGCAGGCTCGTGTAGTAGGCAGTGCGGCGATTGCCGGCGTCCACCCAATGCTCGTCGAACCCTTCGAGGCGGTAGCGGAAACGCGAGCGCTGTGCTGCGAGCAGACTCAGAGCCGTGTAGTGGAATTCCCACTGCTGATGGCCCGGACTCACCTTTACACCTTGCGTCAGCGGTAAGGGCACGGCATCGACGGTGACTCGTTCGATCTGTACCGGTGGTTGAAGCGTGTTGGTTCGAATATTCGCCGGGTCCACCACCACGATGCCGCGAATGGTCGGCAGCCAGAGTCGACCATCTGAGGTGCGGCAGCCCGCAGAGGTGTTGCCACCGTCGAATTCAGTGGCGCGCAGGCCGTCCGAAACATCATAGGTGTGAACGTCCGGCGCCATCGATTGGCCACGCGCCAGCACGTCCAGGGTGGCGCGTGCGACGGATATCAAGCCTTTGTTCGATGTCAGCCAGATTCGGTGCTGCTCATCCTCGAGCACTTGCAAAACCATCTGTCCAAGCGCTCCCCCGGATCCGGCCAGCGAAGTCAGGCGGCCGTCGCGCCACACCGCCAGACCGTTCGCCGTACCAATCCATATGACGCCGCGCTCGTCCTCGTAAATCGCGGTTACTTGAGCGCTCGGCAGGCCGTCCGCGAGCCCGAAGCGCCGCGCCCGGTGTGCTTCTATCAAAAACAGGCCGCGGGTGTCGGTCGCCACCCACATCCGGCCGGCAAGATCCTCATGTATCAGGCGGATCATCGTAGGGTCTGATACACCCAACTCGGCCTGCATCGAGGTGACCTTTGCATTCTCGATGACATCGAGCCCGACGTCGGTGCCCACCCAAATGCGGCCCCGGCGATCTTCGTTGATCGCCTTGACCGAATTGCCGGACAAGCCGTTGTGACGGTTGAATGCGGTGACGTGATTGCCATTGCGCGCGTAGATTCCCGCGCCGTCCGTCCCGACCCACAGGACGCCATTCCGATCTTCGAGCAACGATCGCACGCGTACGGTCTCAAAGCCCTGCGGCGTCGTCATATGGCCAAAGGTACCCTCGGAGTACATGCTCACGCCGGCGTCGGTACCGACCCAAACGCCGCCGGCCGCGCGCGGTGTGATGCTCCAGGCTTCATTGCCTTGCAGACCTTCCGGTACACCCAGAGGCGTGAACTTGCTATCGCGCAAGCGCAGCAGCCCGTTGTCGGAACTGCCGATCCAGAGGCTTCCCTCATTGTCCTCGTACAATGCACGGAGATCTTTGCTCAGTACGTAATCAGCATCGGCCGCGCTGAAAACCCCATCTCGCAGCCTCACCAGCCCGCGACCGTAGGTGGCAATCCATAGATTGCCGTCACGATCGCGCGTGAGCGTGCGCACGGCCGAACCGAGTTGCCCGGGCGGCGCCACGAGGTCGAAGTGAGCGCCGGCTTTCCGGTACAGTTCCCCCGCTTCGGTGCCGAACCACAAGGTTCCGTCATGATCCTCGTACATCGAAGATACGAGATTCACGGCTCGGTTGGGATCGAGTGGCATGGATTCGAAGGTCCTGCCGTCGTAGCGATGCAATCCCCCCGTCGCCGTCGCCACCCAAATCATGCCGCTTCGGTCCTCCAGCAGCGCCCGAATGCTGGCGTCGCGAAGGCCGTCTGTGGTGCCGAATACGCGCCCACTTCCATGATCGACCTCAACGAGACCTTTGTCGGTTCCGACCCAAATTCGATGCTCACTGTCTTCAGTAATCGTTTGGATCCGAACGTGCGCAAGTCCCGCAACTGAGTCGTACGATTTGAATTGCCCATTCTCGAGCACGGTCAGCCCGTCCTGCGTACCGACCCACAGCCTTCCGGCCCTGTCGGCGTAGAGGACGAGGATCAGATTGCTGGCGAGCGCAGGTTCATTGTTGCGGTCGAAGACCACGAAACGTACGCCGTCAAACCGCGCAAGTCCTTCCTGGGTACCGATCCAAAGGTAGCCGTCGGGCGTGCGGGTGATGGTTATCGCCGAACTCTGTGGCAATCCCTCGGCGGGTTGCCAGTGGTCGAGGATGTACTGGCTCAGTTGCATTGAGGGATTGAGCGCGAACGCTCGCCCGCCGCCAACCATGAGGAAAACCGCCAGCAGTCCGCTTCCCGCCATCCGACTCATGCGCGACAGGCGCCGTGAGCGATGCAATAGTCCGATCGCCATCTGCTCTCCGATAACAAGTGATACGGCGCTATGCGTCAGCGCACCTCGCTGGGTTAGCGGCCTCAATGCCCTATACTGACGCAATGCGCGGGGATGGTTGCGATGGCTGGCCCGCACTGTGACTCGGTTGGCACTTCCCGGGGCAAGCAGCCCTTTCAATCTAGTGATTAAGCGATTTCGAACCTGATTCCAGTCTTTGCCAGGCGGCCGACCAGCACCTCGCCCAATCCAGTCACCGGCGTCAGCACTCCGCCGGCAAAGGGTGTTAATCCCTTGCTGCTTGTCCGTGGCTGGGCCAGTACAAACGCGGACTCGCACAGACACTTGACGGTGATGCGGTTTCCCGCATCGCCCTGCCCTTTGAAGAACCCGCGTGCGCGCTTTCCACTCTTGGCGACGGCAACGAATTCGCATTCGAAAAAGCCTTCATTCATGACTTTCTCGGAGGGCCCTTCGCCGGGTTTCGGCAGCAGCCGCTTGATGATGCGTCGTCCGATCCCCGATGCGGCGATGGTTTCGAAAACTTTGCCTCCGATCAGCACCGTGCGTGCGGTCCGGGAACTGCCGAACTTCGAATACTCCTGATAGTCGAATCGCGTCCCGAGGAGAGCCTGCGTGCGTCGCACGACCCGCGTGTTGATCGATCCCATGAGAAACGGGGCCACCCATTTTCCAATCTCTGCGTCGTGGCGAACAGCGGTAGGGTCCGCATTGCGGGCGCGTTCCTCCGGCGTGTGCGCGGCCGGATCGGGGTCCAGTAAAAAGGGATCGCGCGCAATGAGGATTTCTTTGGTTTCAATCATGTGGAGGAATGAGGCCACCGTACCGCCGTTGAAGCCGCCGCCAACCCGAAAATACGCAGACACGCTCATGCACTCCGACTGCAGCTCGTCGCGCACGTGGCGCGACATGAGCCACGCGCCGAAGTCTGATGGAATGGAATCGAAGCCGCAGCCCGGAACGATTCGCGTGCCATCGGCAGCGGCTCGCGCATGATGCCGATCGATTTGTTGGCGGATCCACGGCGTCTCGCCGGTGATATCGCAATAATGAGTGCCGTTGCGAACACAGGCTTCAACCAGTTTGGTGCCGTAGAGACTGAACGGTCCCGCCGTGGTGGCCACGACGCGCGTCTGTGCCGCCAGATCGTTGAGCGCAACGTCATCCTGGGCATCGGCAACCAGCACATCCGCACCAGCCGAATTTACGCTCTCCAGCTTGGATCGATTTCGCCCGGCGATGGCCCACCGCAGACCGCCGGGAGCGAATTGCCGGCAATACGCGACCGTCTGCCTGCCGGTAAATCCGGAGGCTCCGTATAGAACGAGGTCATATTTGCGATCGTTCCTGGTATCAGCGCTCATACCGTTCGGATCTCGTACACCGTGGGCCCCATTTATACACGCCTGCCGGTGGCCGTTCGAGCCGATCGGCGGGTAGGGACGCTAAAATTGTTGTACTTGGTCGATGCGACACGGGTTGCCGTGATGGTAACCTGGGTGAAACATGAGTACATGGCGCTCCCAATGCTCTGGATCCTGGCTTCGCTGTTTTTCTTTTGGTGTGCGTTCCGCGAAATCCTGAAGAGCTTCGTCGCGCCGGCCGGCTATGATTTCCCCACGCCGGTGTCGAAACCCTATCTCGCCGTTGTTTTGGGTTTGGCCGTGCTGCTCGCATGGCCGCCGGTTCACATCTGGCTGTTTCAACGGTTCTTATCGGCCAAAGCAACTGAGCTTGCCGACGATCACCGCGCCACGGTTCATTGCAATTCCTTGTTCGATACGATGATGGACCCCGCGGTCTTCACTTCCGGCCACGCCAGTCCGCAATCCGGAGAAATCGCGATCCAACAGCCCTGGTGCGACACCTTGATCTCTTATTTACACCATCCCGGTCATGCATCTCACCGGGAACTCCAGAGCCTGGATACTTTCACTCACGAGAGCATGCACATACGTGGCGAACTCAACGAAGCAAAAACCGAATGCGAGGCGGTGCAACGAAACTACCGCGCCGCCAAGATGCTCGGCGTTCCGGACAGCATCGCCAAGCAAAACGCTCTCGATTATTACGACATCGACTACCAGCAGCGCGGAAAAATAGGCGGCATGCAGGCTGCTTATTATTCGGAGCAATGTGCCCCAGGCAAAGCCATGGACGAGCACCTGAGCGATTCGACGTGGGCGACACCGTGAGGCCGTGACGGCGGAGGTGCGTGCGATGACACCCAGACTTTCGGGGCTAAGCTCGCCCAAATCCGCGATCGTCTCCTCCGTCAAACCATCGCTCAGGAATTCCTGCCCGGCGTCGTTGCTCAAATTTTGAAACGGAAGAATCGCCAGCACCGAGCGTGGCGATGCGACCAGCACGGACCGCGATTGGTTTGGGTTCTGCGGGTGGCGCAGCCACCAGACATAGCCGAACGCTGCAGTCACGGCCAGGAGCAAGCCAAGCGCAAGCGTCGAGCGCGGCCGCCATCGCTGCGGAGCGGCCGCCGCAGGTGGGGCCTGGCCGGGCGCAACGATGTGCACCGGTTCGGCGAAGCTGTAACCCCTGCCGGGATGCGTCACGACGTAGCGGCGGTCCTGGGCGGTCGTCCCCAGCGCCTTGCGCACGATGGCGATTTGTTGGGTGAGGTTGGCCTCGATCACGACCGTATTCGGCCAGAGAGCCTCCATCAGCTCGTCCTTCGAAACAACCTCGCCGCCCCGCTCGACGAGCACCTGCAACAGATCGAATGCTTTCGCGGTGAGCACCACGGGCGCCCCATCCCGCAGCAATAGTCTCCTGACGCCGTCCAACCTGAAACAACCGAACTCGTAAAGTGCCTTCACACGTTTGTTCGCCGCCGCATTCGAGACGATTTCGGAGGATTTTGGAAGATTTTAGGACCCCTTTCTTTCCCACTTTACGTTGTAAACGATTATCAAGAACGATCATTTTAGGGGGCTAGAATTATGTCATTTCCACCACGCATAGCGATCGCACTCTTGGTTACGGCCATCACCGGGATGGTTTGTTTTCTGGGCGTGCGCTCAGAGCTCAAAAGCGCCGAAAACCTGAGTGCCGAACACCGCCTTACGGTCAGCAGCGATGAGCGACGTGTGGACATCCCGAATCCCTAGGAGCCTTGCAACATCGCCTCGTGTGCCGGCCCCTGGCGCTCATGTGGGGCAGACAGCTCATCCGAATGAGGCGTTTTCTGACATACATCGGGCACCCGCCGCACCATAGTTGCCATCAGCTGAATGAGACGCTTGTGGCCGTACAGCGGTCAGGGTCTGTTTTTACCGACAGCGATCAGCCGAGGATTCCGTACTGAGAATTGACTATGAACCACCCCGACTTTGTTCGCACGCACGCTCATCTGAACACTGAGTTGCAGCGGCGCCTGGAGTCGCTTCTGAGCGGCGAATGCAGTGAGGTGGAATTTGCCGACGCGATCCGCGGCAAATGCAGCGAGAATGAATTCATCGACGCCATCGCCGTCCAACTCCGCGCGGTGCCGGCGTCGAAGCCGCAGGTGATGGCGGTGATCGATCGATTGCGCAACCGCGGCGAGGTGCCGGTGGATCTCGTACGCTTTCTGGAGTCAAAAATCGCCGCAGATCAGTTGCCGAAGGACATCACCGTGAATCTCCGGCGCATAGGCACAGCCACGTCGACTCGCGCTGCGTCAGACGGCCCGCCCCCATCGCGCGTCGAAATCGGGCAGGTGCTGCGGGATCGGTATGTCATCGAGCAGTGCCTGGGAAGCGGCGGCAAAGGCACTGTCTTCAAAGCACTCGATCGATTTCGCTCCAGCTTGCCGGCGGCGCAGCGATATGTGGCGCTCAAAATTCTGCACGCGGTGACCGACCGCCGCGAGGAAATGGTCGAAGAATTGCGACGCGAGCTTTACTGCGCTCAGATGCTTTCGCACCGCAATATTGTGAATGTCTTCGAGCTGGATCGAGACGGGGACATAGATTTTTTCACCATGGAGTTGCTGGAAGGCGAACTCTTGAGCGCGGTGATGGCGAGATTTCGGTCGCAACCAATGCACCGCCCGCATGCCTGGGCAATCATACGTCAAATCGCCTCCGGACTGGAGTACGCGCATAGTCGCAAAGTGGTGCATGCGGATCTGAAGCCGCAGAACATCATGATTACCGATTCGGGAGAGGTTCGAATACTCGATTTTGGTTCATCGAGCGTTTTCGGCAAACAAGCCTCGCAAGACCGCGGGCGGAGTGTGCGGTCGGCGACGCCCGCCTACGCGTCATGCGAAATTCTCGAAGGGCGCGAGCCTGACCCGCGTGACGATCTTTATTCATTCGCGTGCATCAGTTACGAATTGCTTACCGGAATGCATCCCTTTCAGCGCCGTCGCGCCAATGAGGCCCGAGACCTTGCTATTGTTGCGACCAGGCCTGTGGATCTAAGACGGCGACAATGGCAAACCATTGCAAAAGGCTTGTGTTGGCATCGCGGCGGTCGATCGATATCGGTAACCAATTGGTTCAACAGACTGACGCCTGACAGTGAAGCGCAGCGTCTGCCAGGTTCCCGAGACATCCACCCAGCACAGGCTCACACATCGACGGCGTCTTCGTTCAAGGCCCCGGTACTGCTGGCCATTCTGGCAGCGACCATAGTTGCATCGCTGTTACTGATGCGCTTCGCACCCGGCGCAAAAGCAGGCGGCGAGACCCTCGCATCGGCGGCAATTGTGGTGCCCCCCGAGGGACAACTTGCAGGCGCGGGACAACTTGCAAGCGCAACCGCCAACGAAGCCGACAATCAAACCCCTGTCCTAAGCGCCGACGGCTCGCCGGCTGCAGCCCAATCGCCGCTGCTCGGCAATGCGCGTTCCGACGGCAACCGCAGCAGAGCCCCATTGAGCCACCCGGCGGCAATTTCGGCCAGCGACTACGAGGTTCGCCCCGGAGAGCGTTTTGCCGAGATTCGTGTGCACCGCTCTTCGGGTCTGCGCGAGGAAGTGCCTTTTGTGTGGTGGACCGAGGCGGCTTCCGCGAAACCCGGCGTGGATTACGTGCCGCAAGCGAAGGTCACACAACGGTTCCCGAAGGGCAAAAGTTCAACCAGTTTTTTCGTGAAGTTATTACCCAAGGCTTCCAGAATTCGTCCCGAGGTATTTTATATAGCGATCGGCGATGCGGCCACCGGCCCGTCTCTGGGGCAAATCGTGCACACCGCGGTCTGGCTACCCTCGAATGACACGGTGAACGCCGCCCACATCCCCCAAACCGCAGATGTCGGCAGTTCTGGGTTCGCCGCCCATACAAGCTCCATTCTAAAATAGATATACAATATAACCGTTTGATATCTATTATTTTATTAAGGCGTTTCCGCCGTCGGCGAAAGTAGATCCGGCAGACCCTTTGTCAGCTCCGTGCGATGAGTCGCGTCCTGGATGCTCCGGTCTGATAAGGTCTCAGCTGGGTTAAAGCAATGACTGCTTTGAGAAGCCAACCGTGAGAGTGAACTCCGACAATCAGACGCTGATCCTGGCGGGTGAAGCCATTCCGCGGCGTGGTCTTGCGAGTTTATCGGCAAATGCCCATGCGCTGAATCACGGCGCGCCGCCCCTCACGATTGTCGCCACACCGGCGGACGACACCAAACTGCTCGCGCGGGGGGATTTTGCTGGCAGCTTTAGCGCGGCTAACGTCGAGTCGACGTCGCCTTTAAAAACGCTAACCGCTTACCAACACAGCCTTCTGCGTTCGAGCCCTTTGGCCTCCCGCGGCTCCTCATTCAATGCGGCAAATGAGTACGCTCGCACACAAGATCTTTCGAACCCCGGCATGAGAACCGCGATCATCGACACGTACGCCTAGGGCGAGTGAATCTAGGGCGAGTGAATCCAGAGGGCCGGATACCGCGAATAAGCAGGCGTACCTGAGCAAAGAGGCGCCCAATTTATGCGTATTTCGCGACTGAATTCACTCGTCGGAGCGTGCGGCGCACTGCTCCTCGGGGCGCACTCCGGCGCGGCGCCCATTGCCTGGCGCACGCAATGGAGTGATGCGGTATTCGACCAGGCTACGAAGGATCATCGCTTCGTCATTCTTGACCTGCACGCCGTGTGGTGTCACTGGTGTCACGTCATGGATGAGCAGACGTATGGCGATCCCAAGGTTCAGGCCTTGATTTCCAAACGCTACGTGGCGGTCAGCGTCGATGCCGACAGCGATCCGGATCTCAGCAGCCGCTACGGTGATTGGGGCTGGCCTGCGACGATTGTGTTGGCAGCGGACGGTAGTGAGATCGTCAAGCGGCGGGGCTACATTCCGCCCAAACAGATGGCGTCCCTGCTGCAGGCAATCATAGACGATCCAAGCCCCGGTCCATCCGTTGGGCCGGGGCTTGTTCTCAACGAACGAGGCAGCACCCACCTGAATTCGCGCGCACGCACCGCGCTGAGCCAAACCTACGCCCAGGCCTACGACACTCAACACGGCGGCTGGGGTAATGGCCACAAGTTCATTGACGCTGCCGCGCTGGAACTCGCTTATTCCAACATAGACGGCGGCGATGCCTTGGGCGTGCAACATGCGCGACAAACGCTGGACGCCAATTTACGGTTGATTGATCCTGTGTGGGGCGGTGTATATCAATACTCCGATCAGGCGGATTGGAATTCACCTCACTTCGAGAAGCTCCTGTCGTTCCAAGCGGACGACTTACGGCTGTACAGCGAAGCCTACGCGCGCTGGAAGGACCCCCGGTATCTGGCGGCCGCGAAATCCCTGTATCGCTACATGACGACATTCCTAGCGGCACCCGACGGCGGTTTCTATGTGAGCCAGGATGCCGATATGTCGGCGCAAATCACCGGACATGATTTCTATCCCCAGGACGACGCGGCACGTCGCGCCATCGGAATGCCGCGCATCGATACCCACGAGTACGCGCGCGAGGCCGGTTGGGCGATCCGCGCGCTCTGCAAGTACTACGACGTGACCGGCGAGAAGGATGCACTGCTCGAAGCGGAACGAGCAGCACGGTGGGCCATTGCAGATCGTTCGCTGCCAAGCGGCGCATTCCGGCACAACGCCCAGGATCGCGGCGGCCCGTTTTTAGACGATGCGCTGGCGATGAGTCAGGCGTACGTTGCGCTCTATCGTTCGACCGGCAGCCGCGAATGGCTTGGGCATGCGGCAGCGGTGCTGCAATCCGTAAACGGAACTTTGCGCGATCCGAATGGCGGCTTCTTCGCGGCGCCCCGCTCCAACCAACATCACGGCGTATTTCGCGAAACTGTCCGCCAACCCGAACAAAACGCCGCCCTGGTGCGGGTGGCCAGCCTGATGCATCGGTATACCGGCGATGTTCGATATCAAAAAATGGCAACGCATGGCATGAAGTATCTGGTTGCCTTTGCACAGGCAGCTCCTGAGCAACTTCGAGCCGAGATTCTGCTTGCCGATCGCGAATTGTCCGCGCCGCCGATCCACATTACCGTTGTCGGTCACAAGGCAGATCCGTCCGCGCGCGCATTGCACTCCGCAGCATTGCGGTATCCGTCAGACTATTTGCAGATCGATTGGTGGGATCGCGATGAAGGCCCACTGCCCAATCCCGAGGTCCAGTATCCGCCATTGGATCGGGCAGCTGCGTTCGCCTGCACGGCGAGCGCCTGTTCAATGCCGGTGTATGATGCCGCCGGCATCGAGACCGCAGTGCGAGCGGCGCTGGAGCCGTAATGCTGCTAAGTCCAATCAAATCGGAGAATGGGCCCGTTCCATTCCGCGCAGCGCAGGTCTAACTCGCGAACGTGCGATGCCTTGCCGGCCTTTTGTATCGTCTTACGCCAGAATTCCAGCGCCGGCACATTTTTTCGCGCGACGGCGACCTCCCATGAGCCCGGTTGAGCAGAAAAGAGCTGCTCCGCCGCGATTTCACCCACACCCTGCCCCCGATGCTTTCTGAGGATGAAAAACTCCCCTACGTTGCGGTTGGCGGGCTCTCCGGAATGAGTCTGGTCGTTGATGAGGGAAAAACCGGCAAGAACTTCGCTGCGCCAGATGAAGAGTGCCGACCAGTTCGGCCTGGACCAATACTCGCCCAGCGGATAAGCCTCGAATCGGCCGTCGGGATTCAGGTCACCTCGGGGTTCCCCTGCCCAAAATTCAGAAAAATCATGTGTATAGAGTTGCAAGAGATTTTCGATGATCGGCGCCTCTTCGGGCCGCGCCAGGGACAGCCTTACAGAACCCGAAGTAGCCCTGTTTGTAATCATATGTAGGACACCGCCGGACGCGCGCTAGGGCGGGTAACCACTGTACGGAATGACCCGCTTCGCGCATGCTTCCGCCGTTCGCCGTTGGCGCGCCCGCGCAAAGGACTGATCATGAGGCTAATCGTCACCGTTTTGCTTGCAATTTGCATGAACGGATGCTTGGGCGTTGGCGGCAATATCCCTCACGAGGACAGCGAAGGAGCGACCCCGCACAATGAAGGGGCTCCCCTGTGCCGCGACGGAACACCCCCGCCCTGCGTCATTCGCAACTGACTTGTCCTGTTTGCGTCATTTGCAACTGACTTGTCTGGTTTGCGACCGCCTATCCCTGGTCCCGTTGGGCGGCGACGAAAATTGCCCTGGCTTTCACCGTTTTTTTGACCACTCCCAGGGAAGCGCCGACGCCAAGGTCGATGGATGCATTGTGCGTATAGGTTTGCGACCCCACGCCGGTAGCCAGGGCGACCGCGTTCGCGTCCGATAAGTCTTCCAGCAGCAGCCCGTTTGCCCCCACCTCGGCGGCTTGGGACTTCATGGTCTCGATCATCTTTTCGACGGCGCGCAAGCCGCCGGCGGTGGTCACGCTTTTTCGCGATGCGCCAAGGACCGCAATTTCCTCGAAACTTTGAGGAGCCTGCGTATATACCCTCACATCGGTTGGCGACAGCGGGGCCCGGGGCGAGCCTGTCAGCGTTCGCGACGAAGTCGCGCAGCCTGCCAGCATCGGCAGCAGCGCGATCACGAAAATCAACCGGTTGAGCATACCCTTGAAGCCGCCTCACTATTTCGGCGGCGGTTCGCTCGCAGCGGGCGGGGATACTGCCGGCGGGATATCCGCTTTGGTGGTGCGTTTCTTGAACCGCCATCCCTCCTTGGTCTTGACCAGACTATCGGTATAGGTGACCGTCGCCAAAATGCTCGCCGGCTTGGTGCTGATATCGACCAGCATCAAGTACACAAATCCGGAGGCTTGTTTTGAATCGCCGCTGATCTGCAAGTTGTTGTTCCAGTGCTTGCGCGTTGCGCCGTTCATTTTCTCGCGCCACAATTTCACAAAATTGACCAACGCGTCATGTCCTGCAAACTGATTGAAAACGCCGTCCGGCGTAAACGTCGAGGCATACGCTTCGGCATCGCCGTTATCGATGGCAATGTTGTATTTTGCGTAGAGTTGTTGAATCTCAAAATTATCCTGTGCAGAAAGTGCGCCAGCGGCACCTGCTGCGTGGACAGCCCCCGCAGCGATGACGGCTGCGGCCGCGAGTACGATCAGTACAGCTTTCTTCATGATGATCCTGACGTTTGATGTTGGTTGTTGCTTCATTTGTTCGGATTGACCAGTGCCTGGTAGGTCAACGCGCGCGACAGACTCTCCACATCCGGTGTGCCCGGCGAGAGGAGCCAACGCTGGACTATGCCAACAAACACCACATCGTTGCTGGGGTCGATCCAGAACCATGTGCCGGCAATGCCGTCCCATAGGAACGTGCCCTTACCCGCGGTACTACCCAGTTTTAGCGGGTCTTCCAGAATGGCAAAATCATAGCCAAACCCCAGGCCGGGCTGCATTTGGTAGAGGCCAATGCCGAATTTCCTGGCGTTCTTGACCTCATCCGAAACGTGATTCGTGCGCATGAGTTCGATCGAACTCGGTGCGACCAGGCGCACCCCGTTCAACTCCCCGCCGTTGAGCACCATTTGTGCGAATCGCAGATAATCGCCCGCGGTGGAATACAGGCCGCCGCCGCCCGACGGGAATACCGGCGGTTGGCTGATGCCCGGATCCTTGGGCATGGCGGTCTCAGCGGCGGCATCGCCTTGATAAATGCTCGCAACGCGACCGAGCTTTTCCGCGGGGACAAAAAAGCCGGTGTCCTTCATGCCCAGAGGCAGAAAAATCCGTTCACGCACAAAGTCCGGGAAAGATTTCCCCGACAGTTTCTCCACCAGATAGCCTTGAATATCAACCGATATGCTGTAGACCCATCCTTCACCCGGCTGATAGGCCAGCGGTAATTTGGCGACGCGTTCGATGAAATCCTGCAAGCTGGTCGCACTGAGGAGTTGTGCCTCCTGATACATTTTGTCGACCGGTGTCGAGCCGAACAGGCCGTACGTGAAACCCGCGCTGTGCGACATCAGTTCGCCCATGGTCGGCGCGTGCCCGGGCTTGTCGAACGTTGGCTTGCCGTCCTTGTCGACGCCTGAATAGACTTTCAGATCGCGAAATTCCGGAATGTAACGCGCGATCGGATCGCTGGGTTTCCATTTTCCCTCCTCGTACAACATCATCATGGCGATGCCCGTAATCGGCTTCGTCATCGAATAGATGCGCACGATCGTGTCCTTCTGCATCGGCTTCTGGCTGGCCACATCGGCATAGCCATAGGTCCTTTCCTCCACGATCTTGCCGTGACGTGCGAGGACGGTGACCATGCCGGCGAATTTCTTGCCGTCGACCAGCGACTTCATCGCGCTGTCGAGCTTGCCGAGACGCTCCTGGGAAAAGCCTACCGCTTCAGGCTTGGTTTCCGATATTTCGACCGTCGCGGTGGCCGGACGGATCTGCTTTGCCGCCTGCGCGCCCACTTGGCTCGCCGCCGCGACCAGCGCCAGCGATGCCGCCCCCAGGAAATTGCGAAGTAGCATTTGATTCCTCCCCGACTTTATTGTTGCCCGCATGAATGCGGGATGCGCTCATGATGCCACGGCGCATCTCTCAGAGGCAGGATATATCAGGGCGACCGCATGTCCTGTATCTGACCGGCTTCGCCAGAACGTGAGCATTCGTCTAGAATCGAGCGCCGCATTGGGGATTGAAAAAAAATGGATGACAAGTCAGCCCTGCTGAATCAACTTCGCATCGATCGCGGGGGTCAGCCGACGCCTTCGCGGGCCGGGAAACTTTGGCTGGCGGGCATCGTCACGGTTCTGGCAATTGCGGCTATTGCCGCTTGGTTTTGGACCCGGCCGGGTGCAGTTCGGATACATACCGCCACGGCACAGCCCATCGGCGGCGGCGCCTCAGCGGGCTCCATCCTTGATGCCTCCGGCTATGTGGTCGCACGCCGTCAGGCCACGGTGGCATCAAAGATCACGGCCAAGATGGTCGAACTCGACATCGAGGAGGGAGACCATGTCAAAGCCGGACAAATCATCGCGAAACTCGACGACACCAATATTCGCGCGGCTTTGAATCAATCGAGTGCCCAGCTGGACTTTGCCAAGGCCTCGCTTGCCGAGACACAGGTGAACCTGGCCAATGCGCAGCGCGACTATGAGCGCCAAAAAAGCCTGCTCCAAGGGCACTTTGTCAGTCAGGCGGCCGTGGACAACTCACAGACCACGTTTGACGGTCTGCGCGCACAACTCGCCACTCAGCGCAGCAACGTCGATGTCGTGGCTGAGGGGATGAAGGTCGCACAGCGCAATCTCGACGACACCATCGTTCGTGCCCCGTTTTCGGGCATCGTAACGGTCAAGGCCGCGCAACCGGGGGAAATGGTGTCGCCGATTTCCGCCGGCGGAGGCTTCACGCGGACCGGCATCGGCACCATCGTGGACATGGACTCGTTGGAATTCCAGGTCGACGTGAACGAGAATTTCATCAACAAGGTGCGCGCCGATCAAAAAGTCAGCGCCAAACTCAACGCCTATCCCGATTGGCAGATTCCGGGGCATGTGATTGCGGTCATTCCCACGGCCGATCGCAGCAAGGGTACGGTGACCGTACGCATTGCCTTGGATCAGAAGGACTCCCGTGTGCTGCCCGAGATGGGTGTACGCGTGTCATTTCTCGCTGAACCTACTGAGGGCGCGGATAGTAAGCCGGCGGTCGGCGTGAGCGTGCCCGTGAACGCAGTACAGGCATCCGGTGAAACTGGGGTGGTTTTCATCCTACGAGGCGATATAGTGGAGCGGCGTGCGGTGCGGCTTGGCGCGAGCAGCGGCGACAATGCCACCGTTTTGTCCGGATTGAGCGCCGGCGATCGTGTGGCCATGGGTGATTTGACGCAACTGAAGGATGGCGCGAAGGTTCGCGTCGAACAATAAAGGGATCGAAGTCATGAGCGAAGCCATCGTATCGCTGCGCAATATCGACAAACGCTATGTCCGCGGTAAACAGAGCGTAGAGGTGTTGCAGGGACTTAGTTTGGATATTCCAAAGGGAGACTTTGTCGCGCTCATGGGACCCAGTGGTTCCGGAAAAACGACCCTTCTGAATCTCATCGGCGGCCTGGATACGCCGACCTCTGGTGAAATCACGGTGGGCGGTCAACGCCTCGATAAACTCTCCAGCGGCGGATTGTCGCGCTGGCGAGCCAATCACATCGGCTTCGTGTTCCAATTCTATAACTTGATGCCCATGCTCACGGCGCAGCGCAATGTGGAACTGCCCCTACTGTTGACGAACCTTTCTTCCGAGAAGCGCAAGGCAAACGCCGTGGCTGCCTTGACCTTGGTGGGCATTGCCGATCGCGCCAAGCACAAACCCAGCGAACTATCCGGCGGTCAGGCGCAGCGTGTGGCGATTGCGCGCGCCCTGGTGGCCGATCCGATGCTCTTGGTATGCGACGAGCCGACCGGAGACCTCGACCGAAAGTCGGCGGACGAAGTCTTGCATCTGCTGCAAATCCTGAATCGGGAGCATGGCAAGAGCATCATCATGGTGACCCACGATCCCAAGGCGGCCGAGTTTGCCAGCCGTCAATTGCACATGGATAAGGGATCTTTGTTGGAAGCCGGGGCAGCACTGGTGTAGCGGGCGGAAATATCAATGAAGTACTTTCCCCTGATTTGGGCCACGTTGTGGCGCAAGAAGACACGGACGCTATTCACGCTGCTGTCCATCGTGATCGCGTTTCTGCTGTTCGGAATGCTCGAGACCGTGGACTACGCGTTTTCCCATCCGAGCGCCGGCGCAACCGGCGCGGACAAGCTAATCACGACCAACAAGTACTCGATCACGCTGCCGCTGCCTTTCGCGGATCTGCAGGAAATCCGCTCGGTGCCGGGAGTCACGGACGCGACCTGGCTGACCTGGCTTGGCGCGTATTATCAGGAGTCGAAGAACTTTGTGTTCGCGCTTCCCATCGACACCGAAAGCTATTTCAACGTGCACAAGGACGAATTCATCGTCGGCGATGAGCAGATGAAAAACTATCGCAGCACCCGCAGCGGTGCACTGGTGAATGTGGCGCTGATGAAGAAATTTGGCTGGAAGGTGGGGGAAAAGCTGCCCGTTCACTCGACCATCTGGACGCAAAAGAACGGCTCGCTCGACTGGACCTTTGACATCGTCGGAACTTTCGATGTGAAGGATTCCACACAGGCCAACGCTCAAGCCTACACCGTGCTTTTTCACTACGATCTGTTCGATGAGGGACGCAGCTTCGGCAAAGGCACCGTGGGTTGGATCGAGGAGCGGATCGACAACCCCGCGAATGCCGCCGCGATTGCCGGCAAAATTGACGCTCTGTTCGCGAATTCGTCGAACGAGACCAAGACGCAACCGGCCAACGACTTCGCCATGACCTTCATCAAGCAAATCGGCGACATCGGCTTCGTGCTGCGGGCCATTCTGGGCGCCGTATTTTTCACTTTGCTGTTCTTGACGGGCAACACGATGATGCAGTCGGTGCGCGAACGCATACCGGAACTTGCGGTACTGAAGACACTGGGCTTCACCGACGGCAAAGTACTTGCCTTGGTGATTGCCGAGTCTCTGCTGCTGTGCCTGTTCGCAGCCGTCATCGGCCTCGGATTGAGTTACGCCACGCTGCCGATCATCGGCCAGGCCCTGCAGGGCGTGCAACTTGACCCGGTGGCACTCATTCCCGGATTGGGTGCCGCAGTGCTGCTCGCGCTGATCGTCGGCTTCCCGCCGGCGTTGCGCGCGATGCGGCTGAACATCGTCGATGCGCTGTCGGGTTTGCATTGAGCGCACACCTCCGCACGGCAGCCGTCATAAAGGAATCCACGTGCTCAAACAGCTGATCGCGGTCATCTCGATGAGTCTGCAAACGGTGCCGCAACGCCTGGGCGCTTCCAGCGTCATCGTCATCGGCATTGCCGGTGTGGTTGCCGTACTGGTGTCGGTGTTGGCGATGGGCGCAGGGTTTCAGCATACCTTGGCGGACAGCGGCCGCGACGATCGCGTGATCATCTTACGCGGCGGGTCGGATGCTGAACTGAACAGCAATTTGACCCGTACCGATATCGACACCATCGGCAATGCGCCGGGCCTGGCCAAGGACGCCGACGGCAAAGCGCTGCTTTCGAGCGAATTGGTCACGGTAGTGAACGTACCGAAGTTGGATACCGGTACCGACGCCAATGTGACGATGCGGGGCGTCGGTCTGAAGCTCGCCGAGGTTCGTCCTGAACTGAAGATCGTGAGCGGAAAGATGTTTCGTCCTGCGGTGCGCGAATTGATCGCCGGGGTCGGTGCCGCCAAACTGTTTCGTGGTCTCACCGTCGGTAGCGTGCTGCGCCTTCGCAATGCGGACTGGACCGTAACCGGCATATTTTCGAGTAACGGCGACGTGCACGAATCAGAACTGATGGCCGATGTCGACACCGTAGGCTCTTCCATCGAGCGTCCCGGGTATAGCTCGGCCGTGGGATTGTTGACGAGCGCCGCCGCGTTCACGGCTTTCAAGGATTCTCTGACCAGCGACCCACAGCTCAAAGTCGATGTGCAGCGCGAGCGGGAGTACTACGCCAAGCAATCCGCGGGACTGACCAAGACCATCAACGTTGTCGGTACCACCGTCGCTGTGATCATGGCCATCGGCGCCATGTTCGGCGCGCTCAATACCATGTATTCGGCCGTCGCGGCGCGTAGCTTGGAAATCGCCACGCTACGGGCGATCGGTTTCGGCGCGTTCCCCGTGCTGTTCGGTGTGATGATCGAATCCCTGCTTCTGTCCCTGCTGGGCGGGGTAATCGGCGCTTCACTGGCCTGGATGTTCTTCAATGGACATACCGTCAGCACGCTCGGCGCCGCGTTCGCACAAGTTGTTTTCCAACTGATCGTCACCGACACGTTGATCATTACCGGCATTATTTGGGCTTGTATCATCGGTCTGCTGGGCGGCTTTTTCCCCGCGCTGCGCGCGGCCCGATTGCCCGTTGCCGAGGCATTGCGCGCCGGCTAGCGGAGTGTCGCCACTGATCCGCCTAACCCAACAGCGCGCGCATTGCCGCGACCAAGGCCAGAGGCTGGTCCACCGGCACGTGATGGTACGCCGACGGAATTACGATGGGCCCACGGCCGTGACGCAGCGCCTTGCCGATGCGGGCTGCCAGCTCCGGCGGCACCACGGCGCTGAATTCACCAGCGATGAAATCCACCGGCACGTCAATTTTCTTCAGCAGCTCGCCCTCCGAAATCCGCTCCCAGTCGATTTTGCCCAGTAGATCTTCGTCATACTTCCAGACGAAGCCATCGTCCCGGCGCTTGAGTGAGTGCGCGGCGAGATGCTGCATGATTCGCGGCAATATGGGCGGCTCATCGGGGGTGAAGCGAAAACGCGCGCAGGCGGACTCAAGATCGGGATAAACCCTTTTGGGGCGCGGCACAAAACGATGGTGCGCGCGCTGGTCGGCAAACCCAATGTTCGAATCAATCACCAGCGCCCGTTTCAGAAGCTGTGGATATTGATGGGCCGCGAGCACTGTGATGCGCCCGCCGAAACTATGGCCCACCAGCGAAGCCGTCGTCGAGCCGGTCATCTCGAGCACCGCACGCACTTGAGCGACGAAACTGCTGGGCGTGTATTTCGCCTTGGCGTCGCTGTCTCCCATACCCGCGAAATCAGGGGCGATGACGCGATAATCGTGCGAAAACCACGGCGCCACGAAATCCCACCAGTGCGCGTGACCGCGAAAACCGTGCAGCAACAGCATGACTCGCGGATTGAGCGAATCGCCCCACTCCAGGTAGTGTGTAAGGTGATCGCCGGCCTTCAAGTGCCCGGACCTGCCGGGCATGTCAATCATTCGCTGTACCCAGTCGTCGGCGACCGGCGCGATTTTCTTTTCGGAGCTCAAACAGGATTCTCCCGCAGCCTAGGCGGCGTTTTGCACATTATGCCAGGCGTTGTGCGGCCGGCTTAGCCAGATTCCGGACGTTGGATTAGAATCGCGGGAAGGGTCTCATCACCGGAGAAAGCCATGCTGAAATCGGTTCCTGCTGCCGGCGACGCCGCGTCGCGCTATTCCCCAGAAGAATGGGCCATTCGCGTGGATTTGGCGGCCGCCTATCGGCTGGTCGCGCATTTTCACTGGGACGACCTGGTGTTCACGCATATTACCGCCCGCGTGCCGGGACCTGAGCATCATTTTCTCATCAATCCCTACGGCATGATGTTCGATGAGATCACCGCCTCGAGCCTGGTGAAGATCGACATGCAGGGCAACAAGGTGGCCGACAGTCCCTGGCCGATCAATCCGGCGGGATTCACCATCCACAGCGCAATCCATGCGGCGCGGCACGACGTCGAGTGTGTGCTGCACACCCACACATTGAACGGCGTTGCGGTGTCCGCCCAGAAGAGCGGCGTACTGCCGCTGTCGCAGCAGTCCATCTTTGTGTTGAGTAACCTTGCCTATCACGACTACGAAGGGGTGGCGTTGCGCGATGATGAAAAACCGCGCCTGGTTGCCGACATGGGAAAAAAGAATTTCTTGATGCTGCGCAATCACGGGCTGCTGACGGTGGGCCGCAGCGTCGCGGAGGCCTTTCAGTTGATGTACACCTTCGAGGCCACCTGCGCCATTCAGGTGCGGGCGCAGGCCGGCGGCGGAGAATTGATACCGATCCGGCAGGCAATCATCGACACGGCGATGGAACAAGCGCGCGCGGTGTCGAACAATCAGGGCCCGCACATGCTGGTGTGGCCGGGATTATTGCGCCGCCTCGATCGCATCGATGCCTCGTATCGCACGTAGTACTTCGGAAAAAATCAGGGCCCGGCGAGCGGGCCCTAAGTAGCATCAAACCGGGGCGTACACGCCCTCGTTTTACTTCAAGCGATACTGTATCTCGATGCCGTAGGTGCGCGGCGGCGTCAACTCGTACGCAGACGTGTAGTTGGGGAACCCAGCTTCCGGGTTAATGACTGTCTGTGCATCTACGTTGCTGTAGCCGAGCTTGTTCTGCAGGTTCTTGCCGTAGATGAAAACGGTGTATCGATCGGATGCGTCATTCCAAGAAAGGCGCGAATCGATCTGGCCATAGGACGGCGCCAGGTAATACGGCTGATTGAAGATGCTGTCGTAGGTCTTGGCCTTCCAGATGTAGCTGGCCGAGAAGTTCAAGGACCCCGGCGTAAAGTGCCAGGTATAGTTGCCATTGACCGCCACTTTGTGCCGCGGCGCTTCCGGTATCGTTTGTCCTTTGACATCCACGAACGTAAGAGCTACAGGATTTTGGACGGTGAAATCCGAGCGGATCGTCGCCTCCAAATACGAGTAGTCGAGCAAGAACTGTAAATTGGCAATCGGTTGCCAGATGGTCTCGAACTCCGCGCCGAAGGAAATCACCTTGGGGATGTTCACGATGGTCGGGAAACTAGGCCCGCCCCCGGCGGGCAGAACAGTGAGCGGATCCTGAAGGTTCTTATAGTCGTAAACGAAGAGCGCCCCGTTGATCTGTAGGTCCTTGTTGAAGACCTCCTTGCCGCCCAGTTCAAGAGCGTCGACGTGCTCAGGATCAGACTCGGGCGAGGCGGTGATCCTGCCGGCATTGAACCCGCCGGACTTGTAGCCCCGCGTGTACTTCAAATAGCCCAACGTATTGTCATCGGGCGTCCACTCCAACCCCGCCGTTCCCGTGACCGCGTCCCAATGATCGGAGAGTCCGCGCTGCCAGAACCCATTGGAGTTGAGAGTCGGCGGACCCGTCACGCCTCGATATTTGCAGCCGGCGGCCGTCACACAATTCGCGATACCGGCGGCGGCGGTGGTGATGTCGTTGACGGGCGTGAAGGATCCAAACAAGGCAGGCCCTGTCAGCAGATATTTCGGCAGGGGGGGCGCGCCGGGCGCGTAACCGCTCAGGCCGAGGCAGGTAGGGCGCCCCAAGCACAGCTCGCGATACGATTCCACGCCCTCCAGTTTGTCGTAGGTATAGCGCGCGCCGGTCGTGAGTTTCCAGGTCGGCAAAAATTTCCAGTCGGTCTGGCCGAACGCGGCGTACGAATTGCCTTTCATCGCAGCTTCTTGCTCAAAGAGAAGATTGTTCGGATTGGGAGCGGCAAGCGTGGGCAGTTTTCCAGCCGCCAAATTGACCGGCGTCTGCAGACATCCGGCATTGGGCCCCAACGCGGCGACGACAATGGTCACGCATCCCTTGTCCGCATTGCCCTGGGCGGGATCTGCAATGCTGATCGGTTGATCCCAGGTCTCGTGATACTGGAACAGGCCCACGATCCATTGCAAGGACGAATCGCTATGCGAAGTCAGGTTCAATTCATTGCTGTAGTAGCTTTCGTTCTGGACATAGTGAAACTGCGGCGTTGGATAGACCGTCAGCGGTGGGCAGTCGGCACCGCCGCACTGCCTGCTGCCTGGAATAACCGGGTAAACATATGAGGTGATATCGGCGCCGTTGAAGCGTTGTCCCGAATTGTCGTCTTGGTTCAGATTGTAGTAATAGGTCGTGTAGCCGCCGATGTACTTGAGGTCCGACGCCCACGGGGTATGCCAGGTCAATTGTGGTGTTATCTGATAGGTTCTGCTCAAGGTGGCGTTGCTGGGCACATCGCTGACGCTGATATTGTGAAGATTCGTGATACCGGGATTGGTGGTCAACGCGTTCGCCGGCGTGACTCCTGTGCCGCTCGCAAGGCCAAATCCGGGGGTCGGGCTCAAGCTGACTACTGAGTAGGGAGCGTACTCATAGCTGCCGCCGATGTTGCCGAAAAAGTAGCTCTGGTTGTAACCCAGTTGATCGGCTTTCAGCCAAAATTCGACGTCCGGGGTGATGTCCCACTCGAATTGAGCTTCCCAATAGAAGAAGTTGCCGTTGCCGCCGGTGGTCGTGTTATTGGCCAGATTATGATAGTACCCGTCGGTCTGATCGTTCTTGTAGCCGGCAAACTTGAATCTCATGGTGTCGCTGATGGGTCCGGAGAGCGACCCCTCGAAATTGTGCACACCGAAATTCCCGACGTTGACCCGCACCTCCGCTTCCCAATCCCGAGTCGGGTGTTTCGAGATGGCATCGATGGTGCCGCCGATGGAGTTGCGGCCGTACAAAGTACCTTGGGGTCCGCGGAGGACCTCCACCCGGTCTTGGAACATGGAATCGCCGGAAACGGCGACCACGCTATACCCGTAGACGCCGTCGGCGTAAGTGGCTATACCCGGCTGCGTGGCGAGAATATTGGTTTCGCGGCCGATGCCGCGGATGAATGCGCGATCCAGACCTGTTGAATAGGCCAGACCCGGGGTGAAGTTGGTGATGTCCTGAATGGTCTCGATACCGATCAGGTCGCGCGTTTTTGACGTATAGGCTGAGATCGCGACCGGTACCGTTTCCAAGTTTTCCGTGCGTTTTTCCGCGGTGACGACGATTTCCGCGATTGAATTGTCTTCGTTCGGCGATATTGCGGCCGCGCGCGCTGGTGCGGGAACCGGAGCCGCCGCCGCAGCCAGCTCAGGTTCTGCAAAAGCCGCCATTGAGAAAGCCACGGACGCTATGCTTGAAAGCAACAGCGCCACTGTTTTTGTCGTCATTTTTTACTCCCCCCACAAACGGCTATTAGACCGTTTATCCACTTAGTAAACACATCCATCCACGTGCCTGCCGCCCGCCGCGATCCGTGTGGCCTAGCGATGCAACCCCATCGCCACAGCCTTTTTCCGACTTTCGCCCCGCCTCATTTCGGTGCGCAAAATAATTTGAAGTCGCACCGCCGCACGCATTATTCGATTAGTTGATATCGTAATGTCAATAGCGCGCGAAAAATTGCTGTGCTCGCGTAGCGGAAAAGCCACGACAGTTCGGCGCCACTGTTTCCCCTTATGTCTGCTCGACTATCCAGAGACACCAAGGGTCATGCTTGGAGTTCAGGACTCTGTGAAGTTTTGGCTGTTGATATATCAGCCCAGATGACAGTGAAATAGTTACTCTGCGATGCAAAGCGCATGCGGCATGGTCGCGCCTGCGAGCAGCTTGGCGCCGCTACCGCAATTAGACTCTTAGTCCATTGAGTGATCGATGCGAAGCACGCTCTCGAAAGTTCAGCGCCGCTTGCACGATCAGTGCGGCTTGGCGGTGTCGCACAGTTTCAGGCTCCCCTGCTCGGCGGCGGCCATCGTACGCAGCAGATTCTCGCCGGCGAGTTTCGCGATGTCCGCATCGCTCCAACCTCGGCGCACCAGTTCCTCGAGAAGCGCTGGGTAGCGATCGACACCTTCGAGTCCAACGGGCGCATCGGGGATGCCGTCGAAGTCTGACCCGAGTCCTACATGATCGACGCCGGCGACTTGACGAATATGTTCGACGTGATCCGCAACTTGGGCGAGCGTGGTGACGGGCCGTGGGTGTTGCGCCTCCCAATCCGCAAGAGCTGCTTTTGCGCGCTCCGGTTGACCGATATAAAGGCCGGCAAATGGGGGGCTGTTGAAGCGCGTCTGTTCTGCTGCGCGGTCGGCCTGCCAGCGATTGCGAGCGGCGGATACATAGGGGGGCGCGAAATTGACCATGACCACTCCGCCGTTGGCCGCCAAAGCCCGCAGAATGTCGTCCGGCACATTTCGCGGATGATCGACGAGCGCGCGCGCCGAGGAATGAGAAAAAATCACCGGTGCCTGACTGGCCGCAAGCGCCGCCTTCATCGTCTCTGCCGAAACATGGCTCAAGTCCACGAGCATCCCTAAACGATTCATTTCCTTCACCACCTCGACGCCGAAAGGCGTCAGACCATGGTGGGCGGGCGCATCGGTCGCCGAATCCGCCCACGGCGTATTCGTCGAGTGAGTGAGCGTCATGTAGCGCGCACCTACGTCGTACATCTGCCGCAACACGGCAAGGGAATTGTTGATCTGATGCCCGCCCTCGATGCCGATCAGCGATGCAATCTTGTGGCTCTTGTGGATGCGCCGAATATCCGCGGCGCTGTATGCCATCGCGAAGTCCGCCGAATAGCGGGCGCTCATGCGCTTGACCAGGTCTATCTGCTCCAGCGTCATTTGCACGGCCTGGGGCCCTTGAGTCTCCACCGGAATCCAAACCGACCAGAACTGTGCGCCGACGTGGCCGGCACGCAGACGCGGAATGTCGGTCATCAAAGGTGCTTGTCCGGCCTCCACCGGCAGGTGATGCGTATCGGATTCAAGATCGATCGCCGCAACATCGCTCTTGTAGCGTTCTCTGATTTCCCATGGCAGATCATTGTGGCCGTCGATCAGCGGCGTCTGTGTCAAGACCTGCTCGACGCGGTGTTGATAAGACTCTGCAGCCCAGGCGCCGAGAGGAAAACATAGCATCAAGCAGATTATGCGAAGCATTTAACCGTTGCTCTCAGGGTTCGAAAGTTATTTTTAATGTTCGGAAGGCTATTTTTAATGTTCGAAAGTTATTTCAATCGGCTCGGTTCCCACGATCGTCCCACGCACGGTTTCACCGCGCTGAATGGGACCGACGCCGGCCGGAGTACCGGTGAATATCAAGTCGCCGGGCGCGAGTTCTACATAGGTGGAGAGGGCCGCGATGACTTCCGCAACGCTCCAGATCATGTCCTTGAGATCGCCGGTTTGCCGCACATCTCCGCCGACGGCCAGCGCGATCAGTCCGCCGGCGGGCGGAAGTCCTCGGGTCAAGGCGCCGATGGGCGCAGAATGATCAAAACCCTTGGCCATGTCCCAAGGCCGAGCGGATTTTTTTGCCTCCGCCTGCAGATCCCGCCGCGTCAGATCAATCCCCACCGCGTAGCCGAAAATCATCGATGGCGCATCGGCGGCATGAATGTTCGCGCCGCCTTTGTGCAGCGCTATCACCAGCTCGACTTCGTGGTGCAAGTCTGAGGTCTTTAGCGGAAAGGGCAGCCGCCAGCCGCTGGGGACCACAGCATCGGCGGGCTTGCTGAAAAAAAATGGCAGCTCCCGCCGAGGATCGCCGCCCATTTCCCTCGCGTGCTCCGCGTAGTTGCGGCCGACGCAATAGATCCGCCGAACGGGAAATAGCAGCTCCGAGCCTGAGATGGCAATGCTGGGAACAGGTAACCGTGGGATCTCCGCCATGAGGCCGCATTATGCCTAGGCATCGACTGAATGTTGACTCATCGGTTTACGCGCGGAATTTCATGTAAGATCTTACAACATGAAACTGGTCTATCTAATTGAGTTATAAGTTTTTCCTTCTTTTAGGGGCTCCAGACAATATTGACCCTATAGACAGCATGGGCCTTACCTGTCTATGCTGTGTTAGTGAACATGATTTCCCGTCCCCTCCCCTCTCAACAGCCGGAGGCCAAGGTATCGGCACTGCTCGAAGCAGCCGTGGGAGTCTTTGCCCGCTTTGGATACAGAAAAGCCTCCATGGACGATGTTGCACGGGCCGCGGGCGTATCCCGTCAGGGACTGTATTTGTTATTTGCCAATAAAGAGGAGTTGTTCAGGCGCGCGGTGGCGCACTCCTTGCGCAACCAATTGGCAGCTGCCATCAGCGCCTTGTCACGGGCGGAAGATGATTTAGAGATCCGGCTGACCGCCGCTTGCGTGGCGTGGTCGGGGCGATTCGTGGGGTCGATGGGTGCCGATGCCGCCGATCTGATGTGCGCCAGCACCTCGTTGGCAGGAGCGACGCTCTGCGAGTACGAATGGCAATTCGAGGAAGCGCTGGCGTCGGCCATCAACGCATCGCCGCTGGCCGGCGTCTGTGCCGCTGCGGATCTCCACACTGCAGATTTGGCGCGTGCACTGCATGCAATGGCGCGCGGACTGAAGCAAAGTTGCAAAAGTCGCGAAACATTTTTGAAGGGTATGACGGCGGCCGTGCGAATGATCTGCCGGCCGTTGCATGAAAGCAGTCAATTCCAAGGGTGCAATCCATGACCAAGTCCATCCACTTTGGCAGGCGCTCCACCGCGGATCAGGTGCTCGCCGGCATTGACCTGAGTGGCAAACGCATTCTGGTCACGGGGTGCAATACGGGTCTGGGACTTGAAACGATGAATGCGTTTGCCGCGAACGGCGCCACGGTGATTGGGTTCGCACGATCGATCCAGGCCGCCACGATGAGCTGCGCCGGGGCAAGCCCCAATTGCATTCCTGTGGCTTGTGACCTGACTGACTTGGAATCGGTTGCCGGCGCGGTGCGCACCATCAGCGACATGGCGGGTCCCTTGGATGCCATCGTAGCCAATGCCGGTGTGGCCAATCTGCCCTCTCTCGATACTCGATACGACATTGAAATGCACTTCTTGGCCAATCACATCGGTCACTTCGCGCTGGTAAATGGGGTCGCTGACCTGCTGCGCGACAACAGCGCTCGCGTCGTCATCGTCAGCAGCGGCGCCGCAATCGAGCACGCGCCTCTCGAGGGCATCATGTTTGACAATCTTGACGGCCATCGATTCTACGATCCCTCGACGTTCTACGGCCAATCCAAGTTGGCCAATGCGTTGTACGCCAAGGAGTTGTCACGCCGCCTGAGCAGCCGCGGTATTGCCGTCAACTCCGTGGATCCGGGCGCGGCACGCACGCGCATCAACAAGGGCTACTTCGCGCGGCTATTCGCCAAGTCTGCAGCACAAGCAGCATCAACCCAGGCCTTGGTGGCAGCGAGTCCACAGGTTTCGGGAATTACCGGTCAATACTGGTCGGATTGCAGAATCGCGAAAGGCAGTGCCCTGCTGGAGGATGTCGTGCTTGCAACGCGCCTCTGGGATGTCTCCGATGAAATCCTGACCCGGCGATCCGCCGGTGCCAAGCAGTCACTGCAGCGGGCAGCTTAGTACCGAAGGTCCTATAATGCGGGCAAATGCCCGTTCGCCTTTCCAATAAGAACCTGAAAACGTACGCCGTGCCGATGCCGCGCAGTGCCTGCACGCGCGGCATCCTGCCAAGGTGTGGGGCTTCGCCCCGCAAATAAATAGCATGTGGATCGTTAGAGTAGCCTTACAGCGGCCCTACACCTTTCTGATGCTGGCCGTACTCATCGTGCTGCTGGGCGGCTATGCCATCGTGAACACGGCAACGGATATTTTTCCGAACATCAAGATTCCCATTGCCGCGGTGATCTGGCGCTACAACGGCATTCTGCCCGAGGAAATCGCCAATCGCATCGTGCTGTTCTCGGAGCGCACCGCGCAGACCGTGGTCAACGACGTGGAACACACCGAGTCGCAGTCGGTCGTCGGCACATCGGTCGTGAAATACTTCTTTCAACCCGGCGCCGATCAGGACCTGTCGATGGCTCAGATCACGGCGGTATCGCAAACACAGCTGGGATTCACCCCGCCGGGTACGACGCCCCCGTTCGTGCTTTCGTACAGCGCGTCCACCGTTCCGATCCTGCAAATCGCCCTGACCAGTTCGACGCTGCCGGAAGCGCAAATCTACGATCTTGCCAACACGATTCTGCGTACCCAACTGTCGACGGTGGCGGGTGCATCCATCCCCTTTCCCTACGGCGGCAAACAGCGCCAAGTGCAGGTGGACTTGGATCCGCAGGCATTGAGCGCACATGGCTTGTCGGGCAACGACGTGGTCAGCGCAATCGGCGCGCAAAACCTCATTCTACCGGCCGGCACCCAGAAAATCGGCGATCTCGAATACTTCATCAAGCTCAATTCCAGCCCGCTCAAGCTGGAAGAGCTGAACAACCTGCCGATTCGGGCCGGCAACGGCACGGTGACCTATATTCGGGATGTGGCACATGTGCGCGACGGTTATTCGCCGCAAACCAACATGGTACGCGTCGAAGGCAAGCGCGCCATCTTGATGAGTGTCTTGAAAACCGGCAAAGCATCGACGATCGATATCATCAACAGCATCAATCAGAAGCTTCCGCAAGTCCGCGCGGCCATGCCTGCTGAGTTGAAAATTCAGGCACTGAGCGATCAATCGGTCTTCGTGCGGGCGGCCATTTCCGGCGTGATACGCGAGGCGGCGATCGCCGGCGCCCTCACCGGTTTATTGATACTGCTGTTTCTCGGCAGCTGGCGCAGCACATTGATCATTACCATTTCAATTCCGCTGTCGATTCTCGCCTCGATCGCATGCCTCTCGGCGTTGGGTGAAACCATCAACATCATGACGCTGGGCGGTTTGGCGCTGGCTGTGGGCATTTTGGTCGACGATGCGACCGTGACCATCGAGAACATCAACTACCACCTCGAGCAAGGCAAGGATGTGGAGTCCGCAATATTGGACGGCGCGCACCAGATCGCACTCCCGGCGCTGGTCTCGACGTTGGCGATTTGCATCGTGTTCGTGCCCATGTTTTTGTTGGCCGGCATCGCCAAGTTCCTGTTCGTGCCGCTGGCCGAAGCCGTGGTGTTTGCCATGCTGGCCTCTTATATTTTGTCGCGGACGTTGGTGCCGACGCTCGCGAAGTTCTGGCTGAAGCGTCATGATTCCGCGAGGCACAAAGAGCCGGGCCCTCTGGCGCGTTTTCAAGGGCGATTCGAGCAGGGATTCGAGCGCTTTCGCGCCCGCTATCACCAGCTGTTGGCTTCGGCCCTGCAGGCCGGTCCGCGCTTCGCCGCGATCTTTTTGGGCGCGATGATCGCCACGGCCGTACTCGCCTTCCCGCTCGGGCCATTGCCCGGCCTCGGTCAGGATTTTTTTCCATCGGTCGATGGCGGCCAGATCAAATTGCACATGCGTGCACGCAGCGGGACGCGCATCGAAGAGACAGCCGCGCTATGCGATCAAGTCGAGGCCACGATCCGCCAGGTCATCCCGTCAGAGCAGATCGCCAGCATCGTCGATAATATCGGATTGCCCTACAGCGGCATCAATCTTGCCTACAGCACTTCGGCACCCGTGGGCCCGGGCGATGCAGACATTTACGTCAATTTGAGCGAGGATCACAAGCCGACCGCGCAATTCGCACGCCAGCTTCGCAAGAAGCTGGCCGCCGCCTATCCGTCCACGCAATTCTCGTTCCTGCCGGCCGACATGATCGGCCAGATATTGAATTTCGGCCTGCCCTCCCCGATCGATGTGCAGGTGGTCGGCTTCAATTCCTCGGCCAATCGGGAATTCGCGAATAATTTGTTGCAGAAACTGCGGGGTATTCCCGGCGCCGTAGACTTGCACATTCACCAGGCCGCCGACTACCCGCAGTTCAATGTCGATGTCGATCGCACCAAAGCCCAGCTGGTCGGGCTCACGGAACAGTCCGTCGCCGGCAACATGTTGGTGTCTTTGTCGGGGAGCTTTCAGACGTCGCCGTCTTTCTGGGTCGATCCGAACAGCGGCACGCAGTACCAGGTTGCTTCGCAGACGCCGCAATACCGTCTGGAAAACCTCAATGATCTGGGCAATACGCCGCTCAGCGGCGGCCTCAACGGTTCCTCACAGCTGCTCGCCAATCTGGTCAACATTCATCGCAGCGTGGCGCCGGCGGTGGTCTCCCACTACAACGCGACCACTGCCATCGATATCTACGGCTCGGTTGACGGCACGGATCTGGGCTATGTCGCCTCGCAGATCGATAAAATCATTGCCGCGGCGAAGAAAGACCTGCCCAAAGGCTCGAACGTTGTCGTGCGTGGGCAGGTGCAGACGATGAAGGCTTCTTTCAACGGCCTGCTGATCGGCCTGATCGGCGCCATCGTCCTGGTCTATATGTTGATCGTGGTGAATTTTCAGTCCCTCCTCGACCCCTTCATCATCATCATGGCGTTGCCGGCCGCGTTGGCCGGCATCGTCTGGATGCTGTTTCTCACGCACACCACGGTCAGCGTGCCGGCTTTGACCGGGGCCATCATGTGCATGGGCGTGGCCACGGCAAACAGCGTGCTGGTCATCAGCTTTGCGCGCGAGCGCATGAACGCGGGGGACACGGCAATCGAGGCGGCGCTGCAGGCCGGATTTACGCGATTGCGCCCGGTTCTGATGACCGCTTTGGCGATGATCATCGGTATGATTCCGATGGCGTTGGGACTGGGAGACGGCGGGGAGCAGAATGCGCCTCTGGGACGCGCCGTCATCGGCGGCCTGATTTTTGCCACGGTCGCGACGCTGTTTTTCGTACCCACGGTGTTTTCCATCATTCATGGGAAACGCTCGATACATCCCATTCAGCCCGCGGAGACAGCTCATGCCTGACAAGAAGATCCGCCGCTATGCCTTGATTGCGCTCATCGTCGCCGTAGGCTTGGGTGTATGGGGCGAAGTCAGCCGAGTGCTCGCACGCTCCGCGCTCGGCAGAGAAACGGCCGAGTCGGCGATACCCACTGTCGCCACCGTCACTGCCGAGCGCAGTACGCTCGGCGAGGAGTTGGTGCTGCCCGGCGCGGTGCAGGCATACATCGAGGCGCCGATCTATGCACGCACCAGCGGTTACCTGAAGGCGTGGCAGACCGATATTGGAACGCCGGTCACCAAGGGCCAGTTGTTGGCGGAAATCGAAACCCCGGAAGTCGATCAGCAGTTGAGCCAGGCGCGGGCCGATCTTGCTACGGCGCGCGCCAATGAGACGCTCTCCAACAGCACCAATCTTCGCTGGCAGGGATTGCTGTCCACGGAGTCGGTCTCGAAACAGGATGCCGAAGAGAAATCCGGTGATGCAGCCGCCAAGAAAGCCGCCGCGGAGTCCGCCGCGGCGAATGTGGCGCGATTGCGCGACCTCGAATCGTTCAAACGGGTCGTGGCCCCGTTCAGCGGCGTGATTACCGCGCGCAACACCGATATCGGGGCGTTGATCAACGCCGGTCAAAGTACCGGTACAGAGCTATTCCGCATTGCCGACACCCGAAGACTGCGAATCTATGTAGGCGTGCCGGAATCATTCGCCGCGGTCACCAGGCCCGGCCTCGAGGCCGAATTGCGCTTTGCCGAGCGGCCCAATGGAAGATTTGTCGCAAAAACCGTGCGCACCTCCAATGCGCTCGATCCGATTTTGCGCACCTTGCAGGTCGAACTGGAATTGGATAACGCCAAGGGTGAAATATTTCCGGGTGCTTACGCCGAGGTACATTTCAAGATCCCGGCCAGCGCCGAGACCTTGCGGCTGCCTGCCAACACCGTGCTATTCCGCGCCGCCGGCTTGCAGGTGGCGACACTGGATGCCGATCATCGGGTGAAGCTCAAGAGCATCGTGCAAGGACGCGACTTCGGCAACACCATCGAGGTGCTGTCGGGGCTCGAGCCCAACGAAGTAGTGGTGCTCAATCCGCCCGACTCAATCACGAACGGAGAACAGGTGCGTATTGCCACGCCCGCGGCCGCACCTGCCAAGGACAACGGAAAATCCTGATGTCGGCCAGGATTGCCGCCGCGCTCTGCCTCCTGATCGGCTTGGACGCCTGTTCCTTCGCGCCGGCCTATAAAATCCCCGATAGCGCGCCGGCTGCCGCCACATACCAGGAATCACCCGGCTGGAAGCGTGCCGAGCCTGCCGATGCCCAAATCCGGGGGCCCTGGTGGAATTTGTTCCAAGATCCGGTGCTCGACGGCATCGAAGCACAGATAGGCGATGCAAACCAGGATTTGAAAGCCGCCTATGCGCGATTACTGCAGGCGCGTGCGGCCACGCGCATTGCCCGCGCCGATCTTTTTCCGACGCTCAGCGCCAGGTCTTCGGCGACGCGAGCGCGCACGTCGGTGAATTCGCCCATCTTTGCGCCAGGTGAAAAACCCATACAAAATAATTTCGATTTGGAAGCGGACCTTTCCTATGAAATCGACGTATGGGGACGGGTGCGCAATGCCGTCGCGTCGGCAAAGGCATCCCAACAGGCCAGTGCGGCTGATCTCGCCGCGGTCGATCTGGCGATTCGTGCCGAGTTGGCGGCCGACTACTTCACGCTGCGATCGGAAGATGCTGAGCAGCAGCTTCTCGACACGACCGTGGACGACTTTACGAAGGCCCTGCAGCTCACGCAAAATCTCTACAACGGCGGAGCGGCCGCGCTGACGGATGTCGCGCAAGCCCAAGCGCAGCTCGAGACGGCACGAACACAGGCGGCCGATATTCGATTGCAGCGTGCCCAGACCGAACACGCCATCGCAGTGCTGCTCGGGCAGAATCCCTCAGCATTTCACCTGAACGCAAGCCCCCTTCCCGGCTCGACTACGCCGCCGCCGATTGACCCCGGCCTTCCCTCCACGCTGTTGGAGCGGCGTCCCGACGTCGCTGCTGCGGAACGCAGGACGGCGGCTGCCAATGCGCAAATCGGCGTCGCCCGTGCAGCGTATTTTCCGGTCTTCAGCTTGGGCGCAGCCGCCGGCTTCGACAGCTCGAGCGCGTCGAACTGGCTCTCCGCACCCAGCCGCTTGTGGTCCTTGGGTCCCGCGGCCGGCGTGCTTACGGTGTTCGACGCCGGGCGTCATCGTGCACAAACCGCGCAAGCCAAGGCAGTCTATGATGAGCAGGTGGCCAACTACCGCGGTACTGTGCTCATCGCCTATCAGGAAGTCGAAGACAACCTGGCGGCGCTGCGGCAATTGCAACAGGAAAGCATCAGCGAGGCCGCTGCGGTGAACTCGACTGCGATAGTGCTGCAGCAGGCGCAGTTTCGATACAAAGCCGGCCTCGTGACTTATCTCGAAGTGTCGATCGCCGAAACGACGGCCTTGCAAGCGCAACTTGCCAACGTGGCGATTCAAGTCAGACGCATGGTTGCAAGCGTGCTGTTGGTCAAAGCGTTGGGCGGCGGCTGGAGCAG
>Ga0210406_10001020_pt1 | contig 35856 bp, 25 predicted proteins | sample IncBWC30MmetaG_FD_155454 | JGI IMG/M metagenome (GOLD analysis project Ga0210406, IMG submission 155454) | Forest soil microbial communities from Barre Woods Harvard Forest LTER site, Petersham, Massachusetts, United States - Inc-BW-C-30-M | ecosystem: Environmental > Terrestrial > Soil >... | reverse complement strand
TCAGCATCTCGCCCATCGGCGATGCTTGTCCGACCACGACGCCCATTTCGAGCTCGAAGTCGAGCCGCTTGCAGGGAGCAAAGCTTGGCGCTTCCACATTCGGCGGCTTCAACTGTCCGCGCGGCCGGCGCACCTTGGTGCCGGAGACCACGACGGTGGAGGCGCGGCCATTATATCCGATCGGCATATGCAGCCAGTTCGGTTGCAGCGCATTGTCCTTGCCGCGGAACATGACGCCGACATTGGTGGCGTGCTCTTTCGACGAATAGAAATCGGTGTAGCCTGCGACCGCAAACGGCAGGTGCAGCCGGACATCTGTCATGGGCACCAGCGCCTGCTTCCGCAATTCCTCATTGTCGCGCAGTTCGGGATGATCGGCACGCAGCAATTCGCTGATCCGCACACGGGTCTTGGTCCAGACCTTCGGCCCCAGCGCCATGAAGGCATTCAGCGACGCTTGCGCGAACACGCCGGGCTCGACGACATCTATCCGGCATTCCTGCGCCAGCGCCCAGAGATCGAGCACATAACCGCCGATCGCAACGCCGACGCGCGGCGCAAGCCCCTTGGCCGAGAACACGCCATAGGGGAGATTCTGGATCGGAAAATCCGATGCGGGCTCGACCGCGACGAAGGAGCGGAGCTTGGGATCGTTGGGGTGTGGCAAGGTGCTTCTCCGATTTTTGCATCGTCATGGCCGTCATGGCCGGGCTCGACCCGGCCATCCATCCCAAAAGACCGAGAGATCGCCGGGTCATCTCCGATCAAATCGGGGACAGGCGCCCGGCGATGACAGCACTACGGCTTGTTCGGATCGAACCGCTTCTCAAGCCCCTTCCAGCAATCGGAATAGTCGCTCTGCAACGTCGCCGACGTTGCCGCATACGCAGTCACGCGCTGCGGGAAGCGCGTCTCGAACATGAAGGCCATGGTGCCGGTCAGCTTCACCGGCTTCAGCTCGACGTTGCTCGCATGATCGAACGCCTCGCGGTCCGGGCCATGCGGCAGCATGCAATTGTGCAGGCTCATGCCGCCCGGAACGAACCCTTGCGGCTTGGCATCATAGACGCCGTAGATCAGCCCCATGAACTCCGACATGATGTTCATGTGATACCACGGCGGACGGAACGTGTTGTCGGCGACCAGCCAGCGCTCCGGGAAGATCACGAAATCGATGTTGGCGGTGCCGGCCGTTTCCGACGGCGAGGTCAGAACGGTGAAGATCGAAGGATCGGGATGATCGAAGCTGATCGCGCCGACCGGCGAGAAATGACGGAGATCATATTTGTACGGCGCGTAATTGCCGTGCCAGGCCACCACATCGATCGGCGAATGCGGCAGTTCCGTCCTGAACAGCGAACCTCCCCATTTCACGAACAACTCAGTCGATGTATCCTTGTCCTCATAGGCCGCAACCGGCGTCAGAAAATCGCGGGCATTGGCAAGGCAGTTGGCGCCGATCGGACCGCGCTCCGGCAACGTGAAAGCACCGCCGTAATTTTCACAGAGATAGCCGCGCGCGGGTCCTGACGGAATTTCCACGCGGAACTTCACGCCGCGCGGGATCACGACGATCTCGCCGGGCTCTGCATCGATGCGGCCGAACTCGGTGACGAGGCGCAGGTTTCCCTGCTGCAGCACGAACAGCATCTCGGCGTCGGCATTGTAGAAATGCTGGTCGACCATCGATTTGGTGACGAGATAGACATGCGCGGCCATGCCGGCCTGGGTGTTGACGTCGCCTGCGGTGGTCATGGTCTGCACGCCCTGCAGGAACGTCATCTCTCCTGAAGGTATGGGCGTCGGGTCCCAGCGCAATTGCCCGATCGGCAGATCGTATTCATGGCACGGCGCGCTGCGCCACAGGCCGGCATCGACCTTCGTAAAGCGTCCGGAGTGCTTCACCGAGGGACGGATACGATAGAGCCATGAGCGCTCGTTGGTGCCGCGCGGCGCAGTGAAGGGCGAGCCGGAGAGCTGCTCCGCATAGAGCCCGTAGGCGCAGCGTTGCGGCGAATTGCGTCCGATCGGCAGTGCGCCCGGAAGCGACTCCGTTTCAAAACTGTTGCCGAAGCCGGACATGTAGCCCGGCGTCACCTGGGCGGAGCTTCGGCTGATCTGGTCAGGAGAGGTGTTGACATTCATCGCTATCCTCCTTGCAGGGCGGCCCACATCTCCCGGTCACGCTCGGCGGTCCAGATTACAGGATCGTCGATGCCGGAGGCCTCGTCGAACGCGCGCGAGACGTTGAACGGCAGACAATGCTCGTAGATCGCAAAGCTGGAAAACTTCGGGTCCATCACCTCGCGCGTCGCGGCCATCGTCTCCTTCAGGTTACGGCTCTTGGCGACGGCGGATTCGGCGGCACCATAGAGCGTGGTGACGAAGTCGCGCGTCATCGCGATCGCATCTCGCCCAGTCGCGAGACCTTTCAGCGCATCGCCGCGGCCCGGCGCGATCGCCTTGGGATTGAAGGCGCGGATCTCGTTCAGCGTCGCCGGCCATTCGCGCAAATGCGCGTCGCCGCAATAGCAGGCTGAGTGATATTCGATGAGATCGCCGGAAAACATCACCTCGGCGTCCGGCACCCAGGCGACGATGTCGCCGGAGGTGTGGCCCGCACCCAACTGCATCAGGCGCACCTCGCGCTTTCCGAGATAGATCGACATCTCGCCTTCGAAAGTCAGGGTCGGCCAGGTCAGGCCCGGAATGCTCTGCGCATCCTGAAACAGGCGCGGGAAGCGGCCATATTCGGAATCCCAATCCTGCTGGCCGCGCTCTGCAACGAGACGATAGGTTTCCTGGGAGGCGATCACGGCCTGCGCCTTATAGGCGGACGCCCCCAGCACGCGCACAGCGTGGTAATGCGACAGCACGACATATTTGATCGGCTTGTCGGTGACGGCGCGCACGCGCTCGATCACCTTGTTCGCCATCGCGGGGGTCGCCTGGGCATCGAAGACGAGGCAGCCGTCCTCTCCGACGATCACGGCAGAGTTCGGATCGCCTTCTGCGGTGAAGGCATAGAGATCGGTGCCGATCTCGGAAAAGGTGACCTTCTTCTCGGTCAGGTCGGTGGTGGACGCGAAACCCTTCGCCATCAGTTCATTCCCTTGAGGCTTGCTGTTATTGCTGTTGTTGCTGCTGGCCGGCATCGATCATGCGGCGCCTGGCGAGCGCGATCGCCTCGCGCAGCACGTCGAGATCGCCGATGTGGTTGGCAAGGATGAGCACAAGCGCCGCATCGAAATCCGCGCTCTGCTCATCGCTCAGGCCGCGATGCGCCTCGACGATGGCGCGAAACGCATCGTCCGGCTTGGCAAAGTTCGAGCTTGTCGAGAGCGCCATCACCAAACCTCGATTACCAAATCTCGATCACCAAACGTCAATTGAGACCGGCCGCGCGCGCCAGCGCCGCATCGAGCGCCGATCGTGTCGGATGCCGGAAGCGCGCAGCGACATAGCCATCCGGCCGCAGCAGATAGGCCGTCCCGGGCTCCGCGTCGTAACGTTTGACCGCAAGGCCCTCGGCATCGACGAGCCCGCCCTCGCCGCCAACGCGGATGACGCCGATCTCCGGCGGCGCATCGATGTCGGCGCCATTACCGAATTCCAGCAGCGTGAAGCGCCTTCCCTCCCTGACAAAACTGTCGGTCAGAAACGCATCCTCATTTGTGGCACTCGTCACTGGCGCATCCGGCATCGACGTACCGGGCCGCGGGCCGCCGCGCCAGCAGTCGCAATCCGCGGTCGATAGCGGCGTGTCATAGACGGAGGGCACCGATAGCCGGCCGCCATTGACCATGCGCTTGCCGAACTCGGTTTCCTTGGCGAGCGACAGCACGGCCTTTCGCAACCGAGCCTCCTGGTGGGAATTAGGCGCCATGAAATCGGTCGAGCGGGTCGATTCGCGGATGTTCTCGTCCGCCGCGGCACTGCGCTCGATATGATAGGTTTCGAGCAGCGCTTCCGGCGACGACTTGTGCAGCACGCGATCGAGCTTCCAGGCGATGTTCTCCGCATCCTCCAGTCCCGAATTGGCGCCCCGCGCGCCGAACGGTGAGACTTGATGCGCGGCATCGCCGGCGAAGATTGCTCGGCCGTGGATGAAATGGTCCATCCGGCGACACTGGAACTTGTAAAGCGAGATCCACTCGAACTCGAACTTGTCGTGGCCGAGCATGCGCGCGACGCGCGGCCGCACATTGTCCGGCCGCTTCTCGACCGCGGGATCGGCGAAGCGATTGAGCTGCAGGTCGATACGCCAGACATCGTCGGGCTGCTTGTGCAGCAGCGCCGAGCGTCCAGCATGAAACGGCGGATCGAACCAGAACCAGCGCTCGGTCGGAAACGCCGCCGTCATCTTGACGTCGGCGATCAGGAACTGGTCTTCGAACACCTGTCCGGAAAATTCCGCGCCGACCATTTTCCGCAGCGAGGAGCGCGCGCCATCGCAGGCGATCACGAATTGCGCGCGCATGCCATAGGGCCCGTCGGGGGTTTCGATTGTGAGCGCGATATCGTCGTTTCGCTGATCGAGGCCGACAACCTTGTTGCGCCAGCGCAGGTCGATCGCCGGCAATTCACCAACCCGGTCGACCAGGTAGGCCTCGGCATAGAACTGCTGCAGGTTGATGAAAGCAGGCCGCTTGTGGCCTTCCTCCGGCAACAGGTTGAACTGATAGAGCTGCGAATCGCCGTGAAAGATCTTGCCGACGCTCCACACTACGCCCTTGTCGACCATGCGGTCGCCGACGCCGAGCCGGTCCCAATATTCCAGCGAGCGTTTTGAAAAGCAGATCGCCCGCGAGCCTTCGCCGATCCGGTCGGCATCGTCGAGCAGCACCACGCGGTGTCCGCGCTGTGCCAGATCGATTGCCAGCGACAGCCCGACCGGACCCGCGCCGACGACGACCACGGGATGCTCGGCCACATCATGGCCTGCCCGGTCCTGGTCGGGATGACGGCGATAACCGAACTGGATCTTTGCCTGATTGCTGGCCTGCGCCATACGCAACCTTTTCTGGCCGGCGGCCGCGCCGGCTTCCGCCCTGAAATCCAAGCTTGTCAAATAGTCTCAGTTGCAACTATTCTAGTCCGCCACAGTCCCACGTCAACCCGGATGGATGTGATTTTGGCGACGGCGGTTTCAGAAGCAGGCGCCGGCCTGCGGACAAGAAAGTCGGCCTCAAGCGGCGTCTCGGCCTCACCGGGCGCGCGGCTCGATCTCTTCTGCTTCGTGCCATTCCGCCTGAACCGGCTTGCCGCCGAGGTCAGCTCGGCGCTGTCCGCCGAATATCAGGCGCGTTATGGGCTCGATATTCCGGAATGGCGTGTGCTGGCGACGCTCGGCTTCCGCCGCGACGCGTGCAGCGCGCAATACATTTCCGATTGCACGCGCACACACAAGTCCACGATCAGCCGTGCGGTCACGGCGCTGATGCGGCGGCGGCTGGTCGAGCGCGTCGAGAATGCCGATGACCGGCGCGAGTTCCGGCTGCGCATGACGCGAAAGGGCAAGGCGCTGTACGAAGAGTTGATCCCGCGGCTGTTGCGCAAGGAGCAGGAGATTCTCGCCTGCCTGTCCGCGCGGGAGCGGAAGGATTTCGCGCGTCTGCTCGGCAAGATCGAAAAACGCCTCGATCTGGTCCGGACCAGTGCGGAAGCCGACACGAAACAGGCGTATTAACCCGCTCGACTCGCCATTCCCCGTTATTGCTTTTCGATCAGCTTTGCGATCACCGGGAAATACGCATCTTCAGAACCGGCATCGATCGCTTCCTGCAGGATCGTGCCGATCAGTTCCGCGCCGCGCAGCTTGATTCCGGCATCGCTTGCAAGCTCCAGCGCGTAGGACAGATCCTTCAGCGCATATTCGGTCGAGAACGCGCGCTCCGGGAACACACCGGGCACGATCGCCTTCAGGCCGTGATTGCGCAAGGCAAAACTGTCCGCCGAGCCCTTCGATAATGTCTCCAGCAGAAGCTTCGGATCGACGCCGCTCGCGCGCGCCACCGCGACCGCTTCGGCCAGCGCATTGACGGTCTCGAACACCACCATGTTGTTCAGGATCTTGCTCACCTGCCCCGCGCCGACATCGCCGCAATGGGTGACGTCGGTTGCAAAGCAGCGGATCAGCGGCACGATCCTCTCGTAGAGCTCGCGCGATCCGCCAACCATCACGCTGAGCGTGCCATCCTGCGCCGCCTGACGTGTGCGCGCGATCGGCGCATCAAGCCACGCCGCGCCCTTGGCCTGCAACCGATTTGCGAAATCGCGGGTCTGGCTGACCGACGAGGTTCCGAGATCGACGACGATCTGACCGGGCTGGATCGTGTTCGCGATGCCGTCGCCTTCGAACACCGCGCGCACATGGCGAGCGCTGGGCAGACAGAGGAACACGATCTCGCCTGTGCCGACAACGGCGGGAACGGACGCCGCGACCTCGGCGCCCTCGCCGCGCAGCCGTTGCAACGGCTCAGGCGACAGGTCGAACGCCGTCACGCGCGCACCGCTCTTCTTGACGAGGTTGCGGCAGATCGGCTCGCCCATCACGCCGAGTCCGATGAAGCCGACCGTCTTGAACGCGGACATCACGCGCGCCTATTTCGCGAAGGAGCGCGACGGTGCCTGATGCAGGGCGAACGCATCGACCTTGTCGCTGACGCGCGGATAGATTTCGGCGACGATCGGATCATGCCCGGGGATGAAACGATCGGGGTGGCCAGCCAGACGCTCGACGATCTCCCAGCCCTGCGCCATGTCGCCGATATTGTAGACGATCGGAAACGGGCTCCTGCGCTGCAGATTGGCGTAGTAATGCGCGGCGTCGGAGGCCAGCACGACGGGGCCGCGCGCGGTCTCGACGCGCACGACCTGCAGGCCGTCGGAATGGCCGCCGACGCGATGCACGGTCACGCCGGGCGCGACCTCGCCGTCACCGGCATGAAAGGTGACGCGCTCGCCATAGACATGGCGCACCATCTGCGTGACATGCTCCACCGAAAATGGATGCCGCAACAGCCCGTTGCACATGCAGCGCCCCGTCGCATAGGCCATCTCGCGATCCTGCAGATGGAATCGCGCATTGGGAAAACGGTCGAGATTGCCGGCATGGTCGTAATGCAGATGGGTGACGATGATATCCTTGATGTCTTCTGCCTTAACGCCAAATCCCGCCAGTGCATCGACCGGGTTGAGCGTCAACTTGCGGGCGCGGATCTTGGCCTCTTCCGCGTTGAACCCGGTATCGACCAGGATGTCGCGGCCCTGCCCGCGAATCAGCCAGACGAAATAGTCGAGATCCTGCGCCGTGCCGTCATGCGGATCCGGCAGCAGGAAATTCATGTGCGGCGTGCGCGCCGACATGGTCGCATAGCGGAGCGCGTAGATTTCGTAGGCGTTTCCCATCGGGTTCACTCTTCTTCCAGCATCGTTTCTTCCGGTGTCGTTCTGTGCAATTGCCGAAGGCGGCACCAAGCCATCGTCGCCCGCAAAGGTAAAGACCGACCAATGTGAGGCCCATCACATTATCCGCATCTTACCTTACAGACGTTATCCCGAAACTGTACGGCGATCCGGCGGTGTCGCCATGTCCTTCGCGTCAACAATTTGTGGGTGCGTCGGCCATTCGATCGGGGAAGCCAAGTTGCGATCAATCGTCGCGATTAGCTCGACGTTGCAAGCGGTTGACGCCCTGCGACCGCGGTTTGATAATGCCCGGTGCGTAAGATAATGTCGCCGAGGCGCAAGCTGGAGTCGGCGCCCTTTTTATTGGACCGCCGTATTATGAACATTCGCCTCCGATTGCTTCTGGCATTGATATTCTCGATCATCTCGATCAGCCCCTCGCTCGCGGCAGGCGACCGCTATGCGCTGGTGATCGGAAATTCCAAATATCCCGACGCCGAGGCGCCGCTGAGGGAACCGATCAACGACGCCCGCGACGTCGCCGACGAACTCAAGCGCGACGGCTTCAATGTCGAGATCGGCGAGAATCTGAACGGCGACGGCATGCGGCGCGCGTTCGACCGGCTGTACGGGAAGATCAAGCCGGGCTCGGTCGCGCTGATTTTCTTCTCGGGCTTCGGCGTTCAATCCAACCGTCAGAGCTACATGATCCCGGTCGACGCGCAGATCTGGACCGAGCCCGATGTTCGTCGCGACGGCTTCAGCCTGGAGACGGTGCTGGGCGAGATCAACAGCCGCGGCGCGGGGGTCAAGATCGCCCTGGTCGATGCGTCCCGGCGCAATCCGTTCGAACGCCGGTTCCGCAGCTTCTCAGCCGGACTGGCGCCTGTGATCGCGCCCAACGGTACGCTGGTGATGTATTCGGCCGCGCTCTCTTCGGTGATTTCCGACAATGGCGGCGATCACAGCCTGTTCGTGCAGGAGCTCTTGAAGGAAATTCGTGTTCCCGACCTGATGGCCGAGGAGACGCTCAACCGGACTCGCGTCGGCGTCACGCGCGCGTCGCGCGGCGAACAGGTGCCGTGGATTTCATCGTCGCTTGCCGAGGACTTCTCCTTCAGCGCCGGGGTGGGGGGCAATCGTCCGCCAGCGCTGGGGGCCGGACCGGTGGCGACATTGCCGCCGCCGAGTCCTCCTCCACCGCCGGCGCGTCCTTCCAGCAATCCGCCACCTCTGCCGCCGGTTGCCGATGCTTCGCCGCCACCGGCCCGCATTCCGCCGCCTCCGCTGGAGACGCCCGTTGCGCCGACCCAGTCTGAGAAATTGGGGGACAGGAATACCGAGAAATTGGGGGACAAGAATACCGATAAAACGCAGATCGCGCTGGCCGACGATCCGACGATCAAGAGCCTGACCGCCAAGCTCGCCGGCAATCCTGACGACGCCAGCGCGCTGTACCGGCGCGGCCAGGTCTATGCCAGCAAGGGGGCCTATAGCCTCGCGATCAAGGATTTCGATGACACGCTCAGGCTGAACCCGAAGGATGTCGAAGCGCTGAACAACCGTTGCTGGGCGCGCGCAGTGGTGGGCGACCTGCAGTCGGCATTGAGGGATTGCAATGAGGCGCTGCGGCTGCGGCCGAACTTCGTCGATGCGCTCGACAGCCGCGGCCTCGTCAATCTGAAGAGCGGGGCGACGAAGAATGCCATCACCGATTTCGATGCCGCCTTGAAGATCAATCCGAGGCTGACCTCCTCGCTGTATGGCCGCGGCCTTGCCAAGCAGCGCAACGGCTCGCTTTCCGAAGGCAACGTGGATATCGCCAATGCCAAGGCGATGGACCCGAATATCATTCAGGAGTTCGAAGGTTACGGGGTAAGGTGAATAATTTCAGCTCAGCAGCGAGCGCCCTCGAACCCCCCGGTCAACGTTGGAGACTAACACGATAGATTGTGGCGGCGGCGGGTTGGTTGCTGCTCGACAGTTATTTTGGAACAGCGCTGGCAGCGCAGAAGGGGTTAGGCAATGTTGAAAATGTCGATAAAGACGAATTTCACCGCGATGCTTTCGGCCGCGACCATTGGCGCGGCACTGTCCTTTGGGATCGGCGCGGCGCTCGCCGGCGACAACGTGACCGAAGAGCAGATCTTGCGCGCCCTCGCGCCGGCCAAGGCGCCCCTGACCCGCGGCCTGTCGGTGGGCGCGCCGGCCGAGCGGACGCCGAACGCCGAGGAAAACAAGTTCGTCCGGAGCATCCGCGGCCGAGCCACACGCTCGCTCTCCAACACCGAGCGTGAAGAGATCGCCAGCATCGCCAAGGACAAACCGAATATCGATCTGGAAATCACCTTCGACTACAATTCCGCCGACATTAGCGCGAAGTCGATGCCCTCGGTGCAGGCGCTGGGCCGTGCGCTCACGAGCCCGGATCTGAAGGGTTCGACCTTCGTCGTCGCAGGTCACACCGATGCCGCCGGCGGCGACGTCTACAACCAGGAGCTGTCAGAGCGCCGTGCCGATTCGATCAAGGGCTATCTGATCGAGAAATACGGCATCGCGGATGCCGATCTCGTGACCGTCGGGTACGGCAAAAGCAAGCTGAAAGATCCGGGCCAGCCGTTGGCGGAAGTGAACCGCCGCGTGCAAGTGGTGAACATGGAAAACAAGACCACAGCATCCAAATAAGCGGTAGAAGTAAATCGCCCAGATCGGCCAGGCAAACGCTCAAGACAGCTCAGCGAAAAAGCGTTCCGCACTTTCGCAAGGCGCGCTTGCCCTGTCCGAGAAGAGTTTCCGTCCTTTCCATGCCCGATAGCCGCACCGCGGCCCGTCGGGCATTGCAATCCAGTGAATTGATCCGGCGATGACGCTTTCCGAAAACCTCAAGCGTGCTCTGGGTGCGGTCTTCTTTGTCGGACTGGCGGCGGGATATTACTGGTGGGAGCACCGGCCTGAGCCCGAAGTCAAGGACACGCCGGGCCAGGCCCTGGTCGTCGTCACCAAATCGACCAACGCCTGCTTCTCGGATCTCGTGCGCGTCACGGGCTTTGTGGTTCCGCGCCGCGAGGCCGTGGTTGGCGCCGACCAAGAAGGTTCCAAGGTCACCGATCTTTTCGTCCGCGAAGGCGACACCGTCACAGACAATCAGGAACTGGCGCGCCTCAGTCCCCCGCCGCCGCTGCCGGGCGCACCTGCAGGCGCCCCGAGACCCCAGATTTCGCTGCGCGCGCCGGCCGCGGGCCTTGTCACCGAGGTCAGAACCATCGTCGGCGCGCCGGCCTCGCCCCAGGCCGGGCCGATGTTCCGGATTGCCGTCAACAATGAGGTGGAACTGGACGCAGAGGTGCCGAGCGTTCACCTGCCCAAGCTCAATCCAGGCGCCACCGCGCGGATCAGTCGCGACAACGCACCCGACGCGTACGGGCGCGTCAGGCTTGTTTCGCCCCAGATCGACCGCGCCACCCAGCTCGGTCATGTCCGCATCTCCTTGACCAACAATCCGTCACTGAAGGTCGGCATGTTTGCCCGTGCCAATATCGACGCCAAGCGCTCCTGCGGCGTTGCGGTTCCCCGCACCGCCATTGACCACCTCACCGTTCAGGTGATCAAAGGAAACTCGGTGGAAACGCGAAAGGTCAGGGTCGGGCTCGTATCCGATACCTCGACCGAAATCCTGGAAGGCCTCGACGTCGGCGAAATCGTCGTGGCGGATGCCGGAAGCTCGCTGCATGACGGCGACCAGATCAGGACCATGTTCGCGGACGAACTCGATCGACGGACACGCTGATGGCACTCAATATCTCGGCCTGGTCGATCAGGAATCCGCTTCCCTCGGTCGTGTTTTCGATCATCCTGTTGATCCTGGGCTGGGTGAGCTTCACCAAGCTCGCGATTACCCGTCTGCCCTCGGCCGACATCCCGGTGATCTCCGTGGCCGTGGCGCAATTCGGCGCGGCGCCCGCCGAGCTGGAAAGCCAGGTCACCAAGACCATCGAAGACGGCGTCTCGGGCGTCGAAGGCGTTCGGCATATTTCATCCTCGATCACCGATGGGCTGTCGGTGACCACGATCCAGTTCGCGCTGGAAACCAATACCGACCGCGCGCTCAATGACGTCAAGGACGCCGTCACACGCGTCCGCGCCAACCTGCCGCAGAACGTCAACGAGCCTCTGATCCAGCGCGTCGATGTCATCGGCCTGCCGATCGTGACCTATGCCGCGATCTCGCCCGGCAAGACGCCGGAGCAATTGTCCTATTTCGTCGACGATGTCGTCAAACGCGCGCTGCAGGGCGTGCGCGGCGTCGCGCAGGTCGAGCGCATCGGCGGTGTCGAGCGCGAAATTCTCGTCTCGCTCGATCCCGACCGTCTGCAAGCGGCGGGGCTCACCGCCGTCAATGTCAGCCAGAGCTTGCGCGGCACCAATGTCGATCTTGCCGGCGGTCGCGCCGAAATCGGCAAGAACGACCAGGCCATCCGCACGCTCGCGGGCGCCAAGACGCTGAACGATCTCGCCGGCACCATGATCCCGCTGTTCGGCGGCGGCGAGGTGCGTCTCGACGATCTCGGCACTGTCACCGACACGATCGCTGACCGCCGGACCTTCGCCCGCTTCAATGGCGAGCCGGTGGTCGCGCTCGGCATCAAGCGCTCGAAAGGCGCGAGCGACGTGGTGGTTGCCGCCGCCGTCCAGAAACGCATCGACGCGCTCAAGATCGCCTATCCCGATGTCGATCTCAAGCTGATCGACACCTCGGTGAAATTCACCAGAGGCAACTATGAAGCCGCGATTTCGACCCTGTTCGAGGGCGCGATCCTCGCCGTCATCATCGTGCTCTTGTTCCTGCGCGATATCCGCGCGACCATCATCGCCGCGATTTCGCTGCCGCTGTCGATCTTCCCGGCGTTCTGGGCGATGGACATTCTCGGCTTCTCGCTCAACCTCGTCTCCTTCCTCGCGATCACGCTGTCGACGGGTATCCTGGTCGACGACGCCATCGTCGAGATCGAGAACATCGTCCGCCACATGCGGATGGGAAAGTCGCCCTACCGCGCGGCGCTTGAAGCCGCCGACGAGATCGGGCTCGCGGTCATCGCGATCAGCCTGACCATCATCGCGATCTTCGCGCCCGCGAGCTTCATGTCCGGGATCGCCGGACAATTTTTCAAGCAGTTCGGTATCACCGTTTCGGTGCAGGTGTTCTTCTCGCTGCTCGCCGCGCGCTTCGTCACGCCGATGCTGGCGGCCTATTTCCTCAAGCCTCACACCCATGACGAGCCGCCGCCCGGCCGCGTGCTCAATACCTATCACAGCATCGTCACCTGGTCGGTGAAGCACCACTACATCACCATCCTGATCGGCTTTGGAGTCTTCGCGGCCTCGATCTGGAGCATCACGCTGTTGCCGCAAGGCTTCCTGCCGGCCCAGGACACCGCGCGATCGCTGCTTGCGATGGAATTGCCGCCCGGCTCGCAGCTCGCCTACACCGAGCAGGTCACCGAGGACATTGTCGCGCGCCTGCGCAAGCGCCTCGAAGTCAAGAGCGTGTTCGTCGACGGCGGGCGCGTCCCGCCGGGAACGCAGGAGGTGCGTCGCGCCGCGCTGATCATCGATTACACGCCGAAGAACCAGCGCAGCATCACCCAGCGGGAGCTGGAGCTGTCCATCAGCAACGAGCTGGAGCAGGTGCCTGATATCCGCTACTGGTTCCTGGACGAAAACGGCCTGCGCGCGATCTCGCTCGTCGTCACCGGCATCGACAGCAACATCGTCAACAACGTCGCCAACGAGCTGGCGACGCAGATGAAGCGGATCCCGATCATCTCGAACGTGATCGCGGAGACCTCGCTCGAACGACCCGAGCTTCGCATCGAGCCGCGCGCCGACATGGCGGCGAGGCTCGGCGTCTCGACCGAGAGCCTGTCGCAGACCGTCCGTGTCGCCACGATCGGCGATGTCGGTCCCGCGCTTGCCAAGTTCGATGCCGGCGACCGGCTGGTGCCGATCCGCGTCCAGCTCGAAGACGCCGCGCGCGGCAATCTGCGCACGCTGGAGCAGTTGCGGGTGCCGCTGGGCGAGCATGGCGAAAAGGGTGGCGTGCCGCTTTCCGTCGTCGCCGACATCAAGCTCGATCAGGGCCCGACCAGCATCAACCGCTACGACCGCGAACGGCAGGCCACGGTGGCGGCGGATCTCGTCGGCTCCGCCGCGCTGGGCGACGCCACCAGGAAGATCGCCGATCTGCCGGTCAGCAAGACGCTGCCGAAGGGCGTGAAGGTCAGCCCGTCCGGCGACGCAGAAAGCCTCGCCGAACTGTCCGACGGGTTTGCGACCGCGATCACCGCGGGGCTGATGATGGTTTATGCGGTGCTCGTGCTTTTGTTCGGAACCTTCCTGCAGCCGATCACCATCCTGTTCTCGCTGCCGCTGTCGATCGGCGGCGCAATCGGCGCGCTGCTCCTGACCGGCAAGCAGCTCACCACGCCGGTGTGGATTGGCATCCTGATGCTGATGGGCATCGTGACCAAGAATGCCATCATGCTGGTCGAATTCGCCATCGAAGCGATGCACGCCGGCAAGCCCCGCAACGAGGCGATGATCGACGCCGGCATGAAGCGCGCACGCCCCATCGTGATGACCACAATCGCCATGGTCGCCGGCATGATGCCGAGTGCGCTTGCGGTCGGCGATGGCGGCGAGTTTCGTTCCCCGATGGCGCTCGCCGTGATCGGCGGCCTTCTGTTCTCGACCGTCCTGTCGCTGGTGTTTGTGCCGGCAATGTTCATGGTGATGGACGACATCGGCTCGCTGATCTGGCGTTTCGGCAGAAAGCTCATCGTCTCAAGCGCCGACGCGGATCATGGCGACGATCACCACCAGGAACCACCGGCGGCGAAACCGCCATCGGTACCACCCGCTATTGCGCCCGCGGCGGAATAAGCCATGTGAACTCGCCGTGCTGCTAAACGGCCTCCGCGAACACCGGATGCGTCGACCACTCGCCTTGATCGATCAACGCGTAATCCCCCGGTTTCGGATCGCCTTCGCCGATCTGATCGAGATGCCGCCGAAGATATCCAGGGAACGCTTCATCGACATCCGACGAGATCGAGTGCCGGCGGGTTTCGATCGCCACGCGGCTGGTGACGCCGCTGCCGGCAAAGAAATCCAGCACCGTCGATTCCGGGTAGGACAGCGAGCGCACAATGCGTTCGATCAGTTCCTTCGGCTTCTGCGTCGGATGCCCGACGCGCTCCTTTGAATTGCCGTTCAGCCGCGGAATTTTCCAGACATTGGTGGGATTGATGCCTTTGTCGAGATTTTCGGGATTGAGGCGCTTGTCGCGCTTGTACATTTGGAGCGTCCGCGCATCGAGCTTGGTGCGGACTGCGTCGAGGTCGAAATAGTATTTCGGCGTTTTGGCAAACCATGCGATCTCTTCATGCCGGTTGGCGAAGAAGCGATGCGCGCCCATGCCGTTCGGATAATTCCAGATGATGAGGTTGGCGAGCAGCATGCGGCTATGCTGCCGCATCCAGCTCATCAAGCTGAGTAGATCGCCGCTGCCGGCCTCACCCTGGTATTGCAGGCCGCCGAACAGCACAAAGTTTCCCGATGGCGCCAGCACGCGCTCGACCTCGGAAAGCCATCGGCCGGCCCAGTCGACGTAATCAGCAACGTCGTCCCACGCGGCGACATTGATGTTGTACGGCGGATCGCAGATCACGAGCTGGATCGTCTGCGAGGGAATTTTCCGCAACGTTTCGAGGCAATCCTCAACGGCAATGATGTGGGATGTCGGCGAGGCGGTCGGCGCGGCGGCGGCGCGTGCGGACGAATGGGGCATCCCGTTCTTCCGTAACAGGTTCATCCCGATATGACCGGCGTTGCGATGAGACCTGTTTGACATCTTTTCCCGAGCCGCGCGCGATCGCACTTTATTCGCTGCGCAAGCACGGTCAACCGTCGGCTCGGGACTACTCCCACTGCGGGTGGGAGCGGCGAATGGCGCTGAAATCTTCGGCCACACCCGGACCCGGCGGTGGCGTGATCGCCTTATCCGGGAGAGGTGGCACGATGAAGGCGGTAAAGCGCTGAATGGCGCCGGGGTCACCAAACAGCATCGACTGCAGGACGAAATCAGTCCTGACAAAGTGCGGGGATCGCGCCGCGGTCCGCTCCATCGACTGGATACAATAGATGGCCTCGGCGTAGCACAACGCGGCCCAGCCTGACTCGAAGGTGACATCGTCCGGCAGATACTCGTTGCGAGGATGGACGATGAGCTCATCATAGATGGGGTGATCCGGACTGTAGAACGCAAGCGCGAACGCCAGACCGTCGTCGCCGCCAACCGCCACCAGCGGCGTATCCGACTGCGCATGCCAAAGCCGGGTCACTTCGTCGGCGGCTTGCCGATAGAAATTGCGGCCCTCGCCCAGCGGATGGTCGTTGCGATAGACGGCATGAATTGGCGCCGCCACAAAAGCCGCGAACAGCGCGATGCCGATGACCGATGCAGCGAGATTGACCGCCTGAGCGCGCGGGATCGGATCGCGCAGGCCGCAGACCATCGGGATGACGAACAGGAAGAGGCCCTGCATCGCCCAGATCGGGGGCATGTCGGTTCTGAAGCCGGCCGCAATCATCGTCGGAAATGCGATCGTCGCAATGCCGATCGAGAACAGCAGCAGCAAGCGGTCGTCCATCACCAGCACATCCTGCCGGATCGTCTTGAGGCGCTCGCCCGCCACGAAAGCGCAGATCGCCGCCGGCACGGCAAGCATCGCGGCCGTGCCCACCAGGAACAGCGCCGCCTCGATCAGCGATTGGATCACGGGCTTGCCGGCATGCCGATCGAGCGCATAGGCGAAGGGCTTCGCCCCGGTCGTCGCCAGCCAATAGATATGCGGCACCAGCGCTGCGAGGCCGGTCGCGACCGAAATCCACGGCGCGGACGACGTGAAATAAGCGCGCCGCTGCGGATGCGCGATCGCGGCAACGGCGAAGCCGCCAAGAAGAAAGACCGAGTAATATTTTCCGAGCATCGCCAGCGCGCCGGCAAGGCCCGCGGCGACGGCCCAACCTGTCCGACGCGTCTCGAACGCGCGCAGGAAGCAATAGGTGGCGAGCGGCCAGGCCGGCAGCAGCACGGCGTTCGCATTGAAGCGCTGCGCGTAAAGCTGATAGACGGGCAGCACCATCAGAAGCAGCAGCACAAACAGCCGCTTGTCGCCCGAAGCAAAGCGGCGCGTGATCTTGTCGATCATCCACAGCCCGAGCGCGGCATTTGTCAGCGACAGCAACTGAAACGACCAGTTCGTAAGCGGAAAGAGCGAGGACCACGCCCGAGCGGCCCAGCCCATCAGCGGCGGATGCTTTGAAGAGCCCCATTCGATGTTGCGCCCGAGCGTCCAGGTTTCCAGCACGTCCGAATGCAGATCGCCGCCGACATAGGCGATCATCAGATAGATCTGCCAGATCGCGACAAAGCCCGTCAGCAGCAGCGGCACCGCCCAGCCGGCCTCGACACCATCCATCCAGTCGGAAAGCCAATCGCGCCAACGAGAAGGAGAGAGCTCCGCGCGCAGAGCCGCAACCGTGAACGAACCACACATGGCAACACAAACTCATCGCTTGCGGCAGGCGCACGAACGCCCTTCCCCCTCCGCGCTGTGCGCGAAGGCGGCGGAGCCGTCGTGAGCTGCCGGACAATTTGTTTGTGTTCATTAAAAAACGTTCATGTCCCAAATTGTCAGGAAGCATGTCTCAATTGGGATCATGTTTTGGCCCGCATGGTCGCAAGCGTGTCCGCGGAACAGTTGATGGTAGCGCAATGACGATCATTGATGCCACACACTCAGATCATCAATCGTTGCGCGCGATCCCGGTCAGCTTGGTCATGTTCTGCAGGATGATGCGGCCGCGTTGCAGGTCCAGAATACCGTCCTTGCGCCACGCCTGCAGTTGGCGGTTGACGCTTTCGCGCGCAGCACCGACAAAAATGCCGAGCTGCTCCTGCGAGATATGGACTTCCGACCCGAAATCTTCGGCCAACGCACATAACCGGCGCGCAAGGCGGACCGGGAGCGGCTGCAGCATCGATTCCTCCATCCGCTCGCTCTGATAGCGGATGCGCTGGCAGAGAAGCTGGATGATCTTGATCGCGACCTTGGGCTCGCGCTCCAGATGGTTGAGGAAGTCCTCTCGCCGCAGCACGAAGAGCTCCGTCGCCTCGCCCGCGGTCGCGTCCGCCGTGCGCGGCTGGCCGTCGAGCACCGCGACCTCGCCGAACAGATCGCCCGGCCCCATGAAATTCAGCGTCAGCCGGCTGCCATCGGAGGCCCCGGTCTCGATCCGGACCTGCCCGCGGCGCACGCCGAACAGCGCGTTCCCTGGATCGCCCTTCTGAAACAACACCTCGCCGGTAGAGAGATGTTGGGTATGGCAAAGGTTCGAGATCCGTTGCAATTCGTCGGGACCCAGGTCCGCGAACATCGGATTCATTTTCAAGATGACCGCAAATTCGGCCTGTTTACTCATTTGCAAATCCCTTAAATCACCCGAGCTGACGATCGGGGCGGTTACAGATGAATGACTGTGTCATACGTCACATACGACGATAGCTCCACTGATTATTTTTTGGGGTCATTTTGAGCGACCTCCCGTTTCCGGGATAAGCTCAGGGGACCGGCCAGGATGGGGAATAGCCGAGGCCGGACGTGGTGCCGTTGCCCGGGAACGTCGACATGAGAACATTCAAAATCGCAGGCGCCGTCGTCGCCGCTGCCGTCATCGTTGTGCTCGCGCTGGTCTTGACCGTCGGAATTCCCTCGGGCTTTCTGACCTCGGGCATCGAAGATCGCGTCGAACAGGAAACAGGATACCGGCTCACGATCGCGGGCACCACCAAGATCCGTCTCTGGCCGTCGCTCAACGTCACCTTGAGCGACCTCACCGTGCAGGACCCGAAGGATCGCGACGGCACCAGCCGCGTGACCATCGGCAGCATACAAGCGGACATGACGCTGTCGAGCGCCTGGTCGGGTCATCCGCATATTCGCGAACTCATCATCAGCAACCCGGTGGTCAACCTCCCGCTGCTGCGTGAGCACACCCGGCTTGCCTCGCCGGCCGGCAAGCCCGCGATTGCCTTGAACGACAGCGATGCGGTGAGGATCGACCGCGTGAAGATCGCGAACGGCGCGATCGTCTTTGCCAACGCGCATGACCGCGTGGAGCAACGCGTCGATAACCTCAACGCCGTCGCAACCATCGATGCCGAACACAAGGTTCGGCTGACCGGCGCCGCCCGCGCAGGTGGCGAGCCGCTCAAATTCGACATCAAGGCGGACGCACCCGCGCCGAAGGTCGAGCGGCAGAACATCCCCGTTGAGCTCACCCTCGATGCGCCGGGCCTGCTGCGCGCGCCCTTGTCGAGCAAGGCGGATGTCCGCCTCAACGGTTCGGTCGTCATGATCAACGGCATCACCGGCAATATCGGCGATGGTGCCTTCAACGGTTGGGCCTCCGTCGATGTCGCGAGCAAGCCGCTGGTGAAGGTCGATCTCGACTTCCAGCGGCTCGACCTCGCGATGTCGATGTCGAAGGCGCCCTCGCAACCGGGTTCGCAGCCATGGAGCGACGCGCCGATCAACCTGACCGGATTGAACTATGTCGATGCGCAGGTGCGCATCTCCGCCGCCGAGCTCGACCTTGCGGAAGCGCGTTTCTCGCAAGCCGCGATCGACGCCACGCTCGCGGCCGGCGTGCTGAAGGCCTCCGTTTCCAATCTGGGAGCCTATGGCGGTCAGGCCAGCGGCGAAGCGATCGTCGATGTCTCGAGCGGCAGTCCGTCCTTTGCGATGCACTGCGATCTCGTCGGCGTGCGGGCGCTGCAATTGCTCGACAGCCTCGCCGGTTTCGACAAGATCGACGGCAAGATGCAAGCCAAGATCGGCGTGCGCACGGCCGGCACCAGCCAGCAGGCCATCATGAGCAATGTCAGCGGCACCGCATTCATCAACTTCCAGGATGGCGCAATTCGCGGCCTCAATGTCGCTCAGATGATCCGTTCGCTGACGGCCAATACGCTCAACGGCTGGCAGGAATCCAACCAGCAGGCGACCGACCTCTCGCAATTGTCGGCCTCGTTCCGGATCGATCGGGGCCAGGCGACGACCACGGATCTCAACCTGGTCGGACCGCTGGTGAAGATGACCGGCGCTGGCACGATAGATCTCGGCACCAAGATGCTGGCGTTCCGGGTCGAGCCGAAGCTCGTGATGACGACCGAGGGCCAGGGCCGTACCTCCGAGCCAATCGGGCTCGGCATTCCCGTCGTGCTCGAAGGGCCATGGGCGCAGCCGCGGATCTATCCGGAAATGTCCGGCATCCTCGACAATCCCGACGCGGGCTATGCCAAGCTGCGGGAGATGGGCAAGGGCCTGTTCGGACCGAATGGTGGCGGCCTGGGCGGCCTGCTGGGAACGCTCGGCGGATTGAGCGGGAACCAGTCCGGCTCGAGCACCAGCGGATCGAGCGGAAAAGAGACCAATGGCGGACAGGGCCTGCTTGGCGGCAAGCTCGGCGAATCGATCGGTAACATGATCCAGCAGGGGCTGGGTGGCGGCGGCCGCGGGCGCAGCATTCCGCCGATTGGCGGAGCCGCCGCAGCCCCGGAGGCGCAGACCACGCCACCGCCGTTGCCGGCGCCGGCCGACAGCGCGTCCCAGGAGCCCCAGGACAAATTGCAGGACAGCCAGCCGATGAATGACGTGCTGCGGCAATTGTTCAACAGGTCGCAGAATTGAGCCGTCGACGCCGCATTGACCGTATCGGCCAGCGTCGCAGGATTGAGGCTGAGCGGCACCCTCCATTATTTGGCGGAGGGCGGATCGAGCACATTGCGCTTCCTTGCCGCCGATCGCGCAACCCGTATCGGCGCTAACCACGCTCCGAGCCGTCCGGCCAAGCCGGCCGAACTGTGTTAAAACGACAAAAAGCGGGACGGCCGCTCCGAGCAAAACGGCCCGCCCTTTGCAGCTCGTTTCCGCGACGACCATGGAGCGCGCTCCGGACAGCACCAGCCCCGCAATGACGATCCGGGGCGGAGGCGGGTCGAACACAAGACAAGATGCGCCCGCGGTCAGGTCGCGCGCACGAGGGTTTGGATGACCGGCGTCAAGGACAAAGTCTGGTTTCGGCGCGGAGGGCTGTTTGCCAAATACGTTGCTGCGCTGGTCGGGCTCGTAGTCTTCGTCCTCGCCGTCAACGGCGCCGTGGAAACCTGGATCAGCTACCGCGCCACCAAATCCACCCTGACCGATGCGATGACCGAGAAGGCGGAAGCCACCGCCAGGCGGCTCGACCAGTCGATTTCCGAGCTGGAACGGCAGATCAGCTGGGTGACGCGGGCAAGCGTGGTCACACTGGAACAGCGCCGCGCCGACTACGCCCAGCTCCTGAACCAGGTCACGGCCATCACACAATTGTCCCTGCTCAACGCGCAGGGCCGCGAGATCCTGCGGCTGACACGCAAGGAACTCGCGACCAACAGCCGTGCGGATTTTTCGCATGACCCACGCTTTACGGAAACCGTCGCCCGCGGCGTCAGCTTCTCGACGATCTATTTTGAGGGCACGCAGCCCTTCATGTCGATCGCGGTCGCGCATTCCGGCTTCAATGCCGGCGTCACCGTCGCCGAAGTCGATCTGCGCTTCCTGTCGGACTTCCTCGGCGACGCCCAGGTCGGCAAGGCGACATTCGCCTATGTGGTCGATTCCCGCGGCCAGGTCATTGCCAGCTCCTCCAAGGGACCGGAGGTGTCGAGCGATCTCGCCAAGCTGCCGCAGGTCGCGTCCCAGACGGCGCCGGTCAGCCGCGCCCTGCAACAGGGCACCGGCACCGACGGCAATTCGGTGCTGTCGGCATCCAGCACCGTCCCGAAGCTCGGCTGGATCGTGTTCTTCGAGCAGCCGACCGCGCAGGCGTTGGCGCCGATCCGCGATCAGGTGGTTCGCGTCGCGCTGCTGATCGGCGTCGGCCTCCTGGTCGCGATCCTCGCCGGCACGCTGCTGGCGCGGCGGATGCTGATCCCGATCACGGCGCTCTCGACCGGCGCGCGGCGGCTCGGCGGCGGCGACTTCGGCCATCGTATCGATGTCCATACCCATGACGAGCTGGAGGAGCTCGCCGGCCAGTTCAACAGCATGGCGGGTCAGCTCAGGGAGACCTATGAAGGCCTGGAGTCGAAGGTCGAGGAGCGGACGCGCGACCTCGCGCAGTCGATCAACGAATTGAAGGTGCTGGAAGAAGTCGGCCGCGCGGTCGCCTCCTCGCTCGATCTCAATGCCGTGCTGCCGACTGTGGCCTCGCACGCGCTGGAGATCACCCGCGCCGATGCCGTGCTGATCTATGGGTACGACGCCGCCAAACGCCAGTTCAAGCTCGTGGAAGCGAAGGGGATCGATCAGTCCGCCGAGGGCGAGCACCTCCCGATCGACGAGGGCAAGAGCATCCTGAGCGAGGCCGCGAAGAACGGCGAGCCGATCGCGATCCCCGATCTTGCGAGTGCCGCAGAGATCCCCCTGCGCGATGTGCTGATCGCTGCAGGATTTCATGCGGTGCTGGTGGTGCCGCTGATCGATCAGCAGGGCGTGCTCGGCGCGCTGGTCGTGCTGCGGCGGGCCGCCGGCGAGTTCACCGCGAACCTGATCGGATTGATGCGCACGTTCGCGAACCAGGCCGTGCTGGCCATGCGCAATGCGCGGCTGTTCACCGAGGTCGACCAGAAGGGCCGCGAGCTTGCCTCGGCCCGCGACACCGTCCAGCAGCAGGCGGACAAGCTGCAACAACAGACCGAGCAATTGCGCAACTGGAACAAATCGCTGGAGGAGCGGGTCGAGAAGCAGCTCGGCGAGATCGAGCGCATCCGCAAGCTCGAGCGCTTCCTGGCGCCGCAGGTGGCGCAGCTGATCGCCTCCTCCGACGGCCACGACGCGCTGCTCGACAGCCATCGCCGCGAGGTGACGGTGGTGTTCTGCGACCTGCGCGGCTTCACCGCCTTCACCGAGACCACCGAGCCGGAAGAGGCGATGAACGTGCTGCGCGAATATCACGCAACGCTTGGCGAGCTGATCTTCCGCTACGAGGGCACGCTCGACAAATATGCCGGCGACGGCGTCATGATCCTGTTCAACGCGCCGATCCCGTTCGAGGACCACACCAAGCGCGCGGTGAAGATGGCGGTCGAGATGCGCGACCAGGTCGGGCTTTTGACGCAGAAATGGCGCAACCGCGGGCACAGCCTTGGATTCGGCGTCGGCATCGCACTCGGTTATGCCACGCTCGGCCAGGTCGGCTTCGAGCACCGGCTGGAATATGCCGCGATCGGCAGCGTCACCAATCTCGCCTCGCGCCTGTGCGACGAGGCCAAGGCCGGCCAAGTCGTGGCCAGCCGCCGCGTCTACGGCATGGTCGAGCAATGGGTCGAGGCCGCACCGATCGACGATCTCGTGCTGAAGGGCTTCAATCATCCGGTGCTGGCGGTGGAGATTTTGCGCTGGCGCGAGGAGGTCGACAATGTCGTCGACGCCGGCACCGCCGCGGTAAGACGAAGGAAGGGGACGTAAGGCGGGGCACCGTCGTTGCGAACTCCTCCCAATGACTCGCATGGGTCTAGATTTGATCACAAACAACTCTCTCCATCGTCGTCGCCCGGCTCGACCGGGCGATCCAGTATTCCAGAGACTGGCGTGCCTAAACGATAAGCCTCTGGAATACTGGATGCCCGCATGCGCGGGCGTGACGGTGGAGGGTGACAAGTTTGGGCGTTCTCGCGGCGCATGGCGTCCGAGTTTTTGCCTCGACTCGCCCTCATCGCATCGAGAGGGGGCGGGGAAGGCCGGGTGCCCGTCGCACCCATGGTCCGCGTGCAGCAAAAAAGCACGCGGCAGAACCACAGGTACGAGCCGGATCAACCGGCCTTCCCTGCGCAATGGTTTTACGGCTTATACGCGCTCTCCCCGGTGACCGGGCTCTTTTGCCACCGTCGCTTCGCAATCATCGTTGCGAAACTTAGCGCCAGCGTCGGGGCGCCAGGACCACACGACTTCGCCGTCCGCAAAAACATCGCTCGTCCGCGCGAAGATCGCGCTTCGATGCGTTGCGTCCATCGCATCCCGCGCCCAACGTTCGTGACGATCGCGAAACGCCCCTCGTGTGAGTGCAGGACGAAGGAAAGAAAGCCACTGATTTGGGTGTTCCGGCAATCCCGACGGGATGCGGCACATTGGCACGACGGGCAAGCCAATTTGCGTCGTCATTCCGGGATGGTGCGCAAGCACCAGACCCGGAATGACGGAGAAAAAGAACCGCGAACGCAACCAGGCGCCTAAGCAACCGTGCGGCTGAGACGTGTTGCGGCTTGGCGGGCCGTTCACTGATCTGCTATCGATGGCACGCATTGACAGGAATTTCAGTTCGATGAGCCGTTTCCGCGCGCCAGGCCATTCACGGAAGCTCGCCGCCCTGACGGCTGCGGGCCTGCTCTGCCTCGCCGCGCAGCCGGCGCGCGCCGCCGACGAGGCCGATGCGCCGAAGGCACCATCCGTATCGGTCTTGAAGGCGGCAAAGTCCTGCTTCGACAACATCGTCGAAGTGTCCGGCATCATCCTGCCGCGGGAGGAGACCGCGGTGCGGCCCGAACGGCCGGGACTGAAGGTCGCCGAGGTGCTGGTCGATGCCGGCGAGACCGTCACGGCCGGCCAGACGCTGGCCCGGCTCACGCTTCCCGAAGGCGGCAACGTCAATGTCCAGGCGCCCGTCGCCGGCACGGTCTCGGCCTCGACGGCGACCATCGGCGCGATGGCCTCGGGCCGTGGCGAAGCGCTGTTCAACATCATCGCGCGCAGCGAATACGATCTCGTCGGCCTAGTGCCGACCGAGGATATCGGCAAGGTCGCGGCCAATCAGCCCGCGAGCATCAGGATCATCGGCAATCCGGGCAATATCGAGGGCAAGGTCCGCCGCATCGCGCCGACGATCGAGCCCAACAGCCAATTGGGCCAGGCCTTCATCGGCATCACCACCAACCGCCGGCTCGCGGTCAACACATCCGGCCGCGCAGAGATCAAGACCGGCCAGAGCTGCGGCGTGGCGGTGCCGTTGACCGCGGTTCTATACGGCAGCGCCGGCACCGTGGTGCAGGTGGTCAGACGCCAGCGCATCGAAACGCGGCGGGTCGAGGTCGGGCTGACGTCCGGCGGCCAGATCGAAATCCGCGAAGGCATCAACGAGGGCGACGACGTGGTGGCCCGCGCCGGCGCACTTCTGCGCGAAGGCGATCCGGTGCGGCCGGTCGCGATAACGGCAAGCGGGAAATAAAGCGCAGGGCAAGGATCGTCCGGCTCAGATCCGAGATCAACGAGGGACCGAAACCCCTCACCCAACCCTCTCCTTATGGGAGAGGGAGCGCAGCTTCATTGCCGATGCGGTTCGGCCGAGCTTGGCTTGCTCGGCTTGCGAGGCATGGTCTGCTCAGCTTCCTGCGTTCTCGGTGAGCGCGCCGAAGCGGACGTCTTCCAGCAGCGAGGACGAGACGGAGGGAACCTGCGCGCCATCGGACACGCGGGAGACCGCGACACGGGCCTTGTTGAAGACGGCCTCCGCGCCGACGGACTCCTTGCCCAGCTGATTGAGCAGTTCACCGACCAGCACGCTGTTCAGTTCAGCGGAATCGTCGGCGACCTTGCCCGGTGTGGCGGACGACAGGATCAGGGCGCTGTCGGGCGCGTTGATCGGCGCGAGCCCATGAGAGTAGGCGCGGAACCGCCGTTCGTAGGGGTTGCGGCGGGAGGCGTCGACCACGACCAGCTTGGCGCGGGCGCCCTGCGCCTTCATCATGTCGAGCACGGACTCGACGCTGACGCCCTGGCGGCGCACATCGGATTCCTTCCAGATCGCGGCATCCACCGGGATCATGTAGCTTTCGCTCCCGGCCTGCACGCCATAGCCGCCGAAGAACAGCATCACAACGGAGTCCGGCGTGATCTTGGATTTCAGCCGGTCCACCGCGCGCGTCATGTCGTCCTTGCTGGCATCCTCGACGACATCGACGTCGAAACCGTCATGGCGCAACGCATGCGTGAGCGCGCGCGCATCATTGATCGGCTGCGCCAGCGGCTCGTTGGCATCGGGATAATGGCCATTGCCGATGACCAGCGCGAGGCGCGACCCTTTCCGGACGAACTCGGTCCCGACGGACTCGGTCACCTGCCCGGTCGCAACCGCGGCCTTGGCAGCATCCAGCGCACGCAGGCTCAACGCGGCATGGGCGCCGATCGCCAGCGACACCGTGCCAGCCAGGGCGGCGGCGATGCCGATCGATCGACGGGAGACGCGAAGCTGCCTCAAATTCATCACGGTCCATCCTTGGTCGCTGCTCAAGGGCGCGCGGGTTGCTCGCACCCAGGCTTTTCTGGCTCGGGGGTGACCCGACTCTGATTTTCGGGGTGACCCGACGACGTGTCGGCGAATTGCGCACAAATTGCGGCGTCGCAACAAACAATCCCTTAACCTGTCACGACACGTCCGGCAATAGAGAAGCGTTGTTGACAGCTAAATATCTGATAAATATCAGATAATTACGTCGTAACAGCTTGTTTTCCCCAAACCGGCGGCAGCGGGCGAGATGCGTATACGGTAACCAAATCCTTACTGCTTTTGTGATTTCAATCACGAATTTGGTGTTTGCTGCCCATTCGTATAGCGTTCGCCATTCTTTCCTGCCGGTTCGGGGGTCGGACCGGTGCGACGCGCCGTCTGGGGACCATGCGGCGGCATCCCGCGGAATGAGCCTTGATGAACCTTTACCAGGTTGCCGGCGCCACCTGCCGTGCGCTGACGGCCGGGAAGGAAGGCCCGTCGCTCTATGACATCTGCGACCCGCTGCTCCTGAAACATCGCGGCGGCGATGCGCATCTCGGCAAGTTCTATCGGACCGCGCTCGGCAATCCGCCGCTGCGCGCGCTGTTGCGCCGGACCGGGTTGCCCGAGCTGCGCGAGGACATCCGCCTGACGTCGCTGCGCGCCGCGCTGATCCACGCCCGCGACGACGCCGAGCCCGATTGGCAGGCGATCGGCGCGCCGGTCGCGGCGCTGGTCGATACGATCAAGCTCGCCCATCCAAGCCCGCCAAGGGCCCAGCCACCCGCAGCCATGCCCTCGTCCGAAGCCATCGACGGCATCATCCGGACCTGCGGCGCGCATCTGCTGCGATCGTTCCGCAGGAACGGATTCATCCCGACCTATGCCGCCTTCAACCTGATCGGCGATCCCGACCTGGGCGGCCGGGAACTGCAGATGGCGCTGACCGGGCTGAATGCGCGCGGATACAAGAATTCGACGCTGCTGTTCAACCTGGCGCGCGTCTTCATTGCCCGCTCGCCCGCCGCCGCCCTGGTCAACCCGCCCTGGAGGGGCATCGCCGAGCCCTTGTGGGAACCGGTGCAGATCCGCCATCGCTCGGCCTATTACGACGCCTTCTTCACCGAGGCGCTGCTGGGCTTCATTGAGAGCGGCCTTGCCTCGCCGGGCGAGATCACCGCATCGCGCCGCGCGATATCGGAGATGGTCGATTTCTGCCTCACCACCAGCCGCGAGGAGGTGCGCTCGCATGACGGCTCGACCGTGAGCGTGGTGACGGCGCTGGCGCCGCAGCCGCATCCGCGTTTCTCCCGCTTCTTCGCCCAGATCAAGCAGGACCTCGGCTTCGGCATCTATGTCCCGGACTGCGACACCACGGCCTGCGCCTTCTCGGCCGCGACACAGGCCGGATCGACCGATCCGATCCTGCAGCAGCCATTGCTCGACTTCTATGCCGGCTACCAGGTGAGGAGCGGCGCCAACGAGCCGCGGGTGACGGTGGCGCTCAACGACCACATCGATTACGAGGGCGGCATCGCCACCTGGATCGACAATCTCGACGGCGCCCGTCCCTATGGCAATGATCTCGACCCCACCCTCAATCTCGACATTCTCGAAGTCAGCTTCCGCAATTTGAGCCGCTGGAAAATCCTGGAGACGCCGCAGCGGGTGCAAACGGTCCGCCGCATCATCGGCTTCCAGAAGCGGCTGGTCGAAAGCGGCGCCTTCGCCAATCCGCGCTCGCACATCTACTATCTGCCCGAGCTCTACTGCGCCTATTTCGGCCGCTGCTATGCGGCGTTCATCGCGCTGCCGGCGATGGCGCGCGCAGCGCTCGACCCCGAGGGCGCGTTCGATGTCATCCGCGCCCGCGTGCTGGCCTATGTGCAGGGCGAATTGATCGCCTGCGAGATGAACCCATTCGACGCCGCGCTGGCGCTGATCGCGCTCGCCCATCTCGGCGCCGACATCGCGACCTTCACGCCCGCCCTGCATTGCATCGTCACGCAGATCGGCGAGGGTGGCCGGCACGGCCCGTTCCGCGGCTATGAATGGAACAAGATGAAGACGCCGACGCGCATCCTGGTCGGCGGCGCTGAGGTCACCTCGGCCTTCGTGCTGATGGCGCTCGCGCTGGCGCGCAAGGCGATGGCGGCGGGAAGATAGACAGCCATTTTCATCGCATCAAGTTGACGTGTACAGCCGGCTTTTGCAGCTGGTGCGCCGGGGAAATCCGCATCACAATCCGCGCAATCCGTCGAACCAGTCCACCCCGGAAATCGCCTGGCATGTCGAAAAGACTGACGCTTGCGCTTCTGCTTGTGCTGTTGCCACAGGTCGCCCAGGCGGCCGACGTCGCCGGCGTCCCCAAGATCCGTGAAGCCGACCTGATCCAGATCGGCAACAGCCGCGTCCGGCTTGACGCGATCGACGCGCCGTCGGTCGATCAGCTCTGCCTCAACACCAGCGGCGAGCGCTGGACCTGCGGGGTCGCCGCGCGTGACGAGCTGATCAAGCATGTCGGCGACAGGAGCTGGACCTGCCATTCGAGCCGGACCGACCGTCGCGGCCGGCTGCTTGCGCGCTGCGAGGTCGAGGGCGAGGACATCCAGAAATGGCTGGTGACGAACGGATGGGCGCTGGCCTTCCCGCGGCTGTCGCATGACTATGATGCCGACGAAGCCGCCGCACGCGAGGCCAAGGCCGGCATGTGGCAGGGCGCCTTCATCGCGCCGTGGGATTGGCGCATCCGCAACGAGAAGACCACCATCCTGGGCGCCGTCAAGGCGCCGGAAAACGCCAACGCGATCCTGCTGGCATCGGCCTCGGGGCCGGTCGCCCCCTCGCCCGAATGCACCATCAAGGGCAATGTCAATCGCGCGGGCGAGTGCATCTATCACAAGCCGACCAGCCGCTGGTACGCACAGATCAAGATGCAGATCAGCAAGGGCACGCGCTGGTTCTGCTCGGTGGAAGAGGCGGAAGCCGCGGGCTGCCGCGAGACGCGGCGCTAGAGATCATTTCCAGCCCGGTGCGACCGAGCAGACCTGGCATGCGATCGCCGATACGCGAACGAAATGAGCCGCCGCCACCTTGAAATTCCGCGCATTAGCCTGCATCCATGCCCTCCTCCGGATCATGCCCTGGAGCCTGAAGGAAACCGACAATGACAGTTCGCGCGGGCCGGGAATTTCTGGCCATCCCCGGACCCACCAACATGCCCGACGAAGTGCTGCGCGCGATGCATCGCCCGGCGCTCGACATCTATTCGCAACAGATGGTCAACCTGACCGACAGTCTGATCAGCGATCTGTCGAAGCTGTTCGCGACCAAGGGCAAATCCTACATCTACATCGCCAACGGCCATGGCGCCTGGGAGGCGGTGCTCTCCAACGTGCTGTCGCGCGGCGACAAGGTGCTGGTGCTCGAAAGCGGCCGCTTCGCGATCGGCTGGGGCGACGCGGCGCGCGCGATGGGCGCGGACGTCGAGGTGCTGAAGGGCGACTGGCGCCGCGCGATCCGCCCCGACAAGGTCGAAGCGCGGCTGCGCGCCGACAAGGAGCATGCGATCAAGGCGATCCTCGCCGTGCAGGTCGATACGGCGTCGGGCGCCTACAACGACATCGAGGCGATCGGCAGGGCGATCAAGGCATCGGGGCACCCCGCGCTGTTCATGGTGGATACGGTCGCCTCCCTCGGCTGCATGCCGTTCGAGATGGACAAATGGGGCATCGATGTCGCGATGTCCGGCTCGCAGAAGGGACTGATGACGCCGCCCGGCCTCGGCTTTGTCGCGGCCAATCATCGCGCGCAGGCCGTCCACAAGAAGGCCGGTTTGCGCACGCCCTATTGGGACTGGACCGAGCGCGAGGGCGTCGAGCACTATCGCCGCTACGCCGGCACCGCGCCGATACATCTGCTGTTCGCGCTGCGCCAGGCGATCGACATGCTGTTCGAGGAAGGGCTCGACAATGTGTTCGCGCGCCATCGCCTGCTCGGCGAAGCGGTGCGCCGTGCAGTCGCGGTCTGGGCCGAAGGCCAGGTGCAGGGCCAAGTGCTCGGCTTCAACATCGCCGAGCCCGGCGAGCGATCCAACACGGTGACGACCGTGCTGATGTCCGGCGATCACGATCCGGCAAGACTGCACCGCTACTGCAAGGAGAAATGCGGCGTCGTGCTTGGCGTCGGCATCGGCGAGCTGCAGGGCCAGGCATTCCGCATCGCCCATATGGGCCACATCAATGCACCGATGATCCTGGGCACGCTCGGCGTCATCGAGGTCGGACTCAACGCGCTCGGCATTCCGCACGGCAAGGGCGGGACCGAGGCCGCGATCACGTGGCTCGGCGAAAGTGTGAGGGCGTGACGCCTTTTCCCGGCGTCATGTTTCGTGCTTATAGTGTCGGCTAACAGCACCGACGCGCGGCGGCGCGAAAAATGACGCAAAAAATGACCTCGGGGGAGTTGATTGGCGTCCGTTGAATTGCGTGGCCTGAGCAGGCGATTCGGATCGCTCACGGTCGTCGATAATGTTTCGCTCAAGATCGATCATGGACAGCTCGTGTGCCTGCTTGGCCCCTCCGGCTGCGGCAAGACGACGACGCTGCGGCTGATCGCGGGATTTCTCGAACCGTCCGACGGCGAGATCCACGTCGGCGAGCGCGTCGTATCCTCGAAGGCGAAGACCCTGCCGCCCGAGGACCGCAAGATGTCGATGATCTTCCAGAGCTACGCGCTGTGGCCGCATATGACGGTGGCGGACAACATCATCTACGGCCTCAAGCTGCGCAAGCTCGACCGCACGACCATTGCCAAGAAGCTCGCCGCGATTCTTGCGACCACCAAGCTGGAAGCACTGGCGCAGCGTTATCCCGGCGAGCTTTCCGGCGGGCAGCAGCAGCGCGTGGCGCTGGCGCGCGCGCTGATCGTCGAACCGGAGACGCTTCTGCTCGACGAGCCGCTGTCAAACCTCGACGCGAATCTGCGCGAGGAAATGCGGTTCGAGATCCGCAGGCTGCATGACGAATACCGCTACACCACGGTCTATGTCACCCATGACCAGTCGGAGGCGATGACGACCGCCGACCTGATCGCGGTCATGAATGCCGGCAGGATCGATCAGCTCGGCACGCCGGAAGACATTTACGATCGGCCGCAATCGGAATTCGTCGCGCGCTTCATCGGCGCGAGCAACGTCATCCACGGCATCGCGCGCGACGCCGATCACATCGAGTTCGGCGGCGCCAATCTGCAGGTGGTCGGCGCCAGGCTGACGGCCGGCCAGAACGCGGCGGTCGCGATCCGCCAGCACGACATCCATCTCGCGGTGCATGCGCCGCAGAGCCCGCAGAACGCGCTGCAGGCGCGCGTCAAGCGGCAGGTGTTTCTCGGCGCGACCCGCGATTATCTGGTCGAAACATCCGACGGCACGCAATTGCGCGTCGCTGCCGCCCCCGATATCCAGGTCGCGCCCGGCATGCTGATCTGGCTCTATCTTCCGCCGCAGCGCTGCCGCGCGCTCGAACGGTAGAGGCGCGCGATGAAGCGGTTGCGGTTCGCCATCTCCCTCACCTCTCCCAGCCTGCGGGGAGAGGACGATCACGCAGCGATCGGGTGAGAGGGCTCGCCGCGAATACTCAATTTGCGGAGAGCCCCCTCACCCCAACCCTCTCCCCGCAGGCGGGGAGAGGGAGCGAACCTCAGCCTGGAACCAGCATGACCATTACCGCCGGCGTCGAAACTCCCAAGCGCAGAACCGATCTCACCAAGCCAGTGCTGTGGCTGTTTGCGATCGTGCTGGTCGCGCTGATGGTGCTGCCGCTGTCGTGGCTTGCGATCTACAGCCTCACCGACAAGGCGCGGCATTTCACGCTGCAGAATTTCGTCACGCTGTTCACCGATCCCGATTTCCTCGATCCGCTGGCGACCACCGCGATCATCGCGACCACATCGGCCGTGATCTGCTGTCTGGTAGCGGCGCCGATCGGCTGGCTGGTGTCGCGCACCGACATGCCGGGACGGCAGACCATCCGCGCCCTGGTGACGGCGTCGTTCGTGACGCCGCCATTTCTCGGCGCGGTCGCCTGGGAGCTGCTCGCCGCGCCGAACAGTGGACTGCTCAACCAGCTCTATCGTTTCCTGACGTCAGCTGACCCCGACGATCATCTCTTCAACATCTATTCGCTGCCGGGACTCATCTTCGTGATCTCCTGCTACACATTTCCCTTTGTGTTCGTGCTGATCGCGAATGCGCTCGACACAATGCCGGGCGAACTGGAAGACGCCTCCGCGATCCTCGGCGGCAGGGCCTGGACCACCGCGCGGCGGGTGACGATCCCGCTTGCATTGCCGGCATTGGTGGCAGGCAGCCTGATCGCATTTCTGCAGGCGATGACGCTGTTCGGCTCGCCGGCGATCCTGGCGCTGCCCGCGGGCTTCCACACCATGACGACCAAGATCTGGAGCCTGTTTCAGTATCCGCCGAAGCTGGAACTCGCCGCCGCCGCCGCGGTGCCGCTGCTGCTGCTCACTATATTCCTGCTGCAGGCGCAGAAGTTCATTCTCGGCCGCCGCGGCTATTCGGTGGTTGGCGGCAAATATGGCGCGCCACGCCGCGTCGAGCTGAAAGGCTGGCGCTGGGCCGCCCTCGCCTTCTGCCTGATCGTGCTGCTGAACCCGGTGTTCCTGCCCTATCTCGCGCTGCTCAATGCCGCCTTCTCGCCGAACGCGACGACGCTCGCGACGCCCTCGACGCTGACCCTGCACAACATCATCTTCGTGTTTACCGAATTGTCCTCGACCGGGCTCGTGCTCAAGAACACGGTGATCCTGGGCACGGCGACCGCGACCATCGGCACGGTCCTCGCGCTCGTGATCGCCTATGTGACGACGCGCCAGGTGATCGCGGGCTCGCGCGTGCTCGGCTTTCTCGCCACCGCGCCGGTCGCTGTCCCCGGCATCGTGCTCGGCGTCGGCTTGTTCCTGAGCTACACGCGGCCGCCCTTCGTGCTCTATGGCACGCTGTGGATTCTGCTGATCGCGTTTCTCACCATCAACCTGCCATCGGCCTATCAGCAATTACAGGCCGCGTTTGCGACCATCCATCCCGAGCTCGAAGAGGCGAGCCGCATTCTCGGCGCCACACGGCTGCAGTCGCTGCGCCAGATCACCGCACCGCTGTTGCGCACCGGCGTGATCGCGACCTGGTGCTTCATCTTCATCGGCGTGATGCGCGAATTGTCCGCGGCGATCGTGCTGTTCACGTCGCAGACCAAGGTGCTGTCGGTTCTGATCTACGATCTCAACGAAAGCGGCGATCTCGCCGCGATCTCGGTGTTAGGCATTGCCATGCTGGTGATCACCTTCGCGGTCGTGCTGGCCGTCAACCGCATCCCGATGTTCGGAGCCAATGCCGGCGCGCGCCTGCGCAATGCCTAGCATTCCGCAGATGAGCCCCGATATAAGGCGGACCTGACATCCCAACGAGGATCGCGTGACCCAAGCCAGCACCAAGACACCGCCGCAAGCGCCGCGCCGGCCGCATGCCTTCACCACCCACGGCATCGCCGTGAGCGACGATTATGCCTGGCTGAAGGACGCGAACTGGCAGGAGGTGCTGCACGATCCCTCGGTCCTGGACAAGGATATCCGCGCCTATCTCGAAGCGGAAAACACCTATACCGAAAGCCTGCTCGGTCACACGGCGGCGCTGCAGAAGACGCTGGTGAAGGAAATGCGCGGCCGGATCAAGGAGGATGATTCCAGCGTGCCGTCGCCGGACGGGCCTTACGCCTATTTCCGAAAGTATCGCGAAGGCGGCCAGCACGAGCTGTTCGGCCGCATGCCGCGCGATGGCGGCGAGAGCCGGATCGTGCTCGATGGCGATCAGCTCGCGAAAGCGCATGAATACTTCCGGTTCGGCGGCAGCCGGCATTCCAACGATCACAAGCTTCAAGCCTGGAGCGCGGACACCAACGGTTCGGAATATTTCTCGATCCGCGTGCGCGACTGGGAGACCGGAAAAGACCTCGACGATCTGATCGAGGAGACCGATGGCGCTGTCGTCTGGAGCGCGGACTGCAAGAGTTTCTTCTATGTCAAGCTCGACGACAATCACCGCCCGATGCAGGTGTGGCGGCATCGCCTGGGTACGGCGCAATCGGATGATGTTCTCGTCCATGAAGAGCACGACGCCGGCTGGTTCACCCATGTGCATGAGAGCACCAGCGCTCGCTTCTGCGTCATCGCGGGCGGCGACCACGAGACCTCCGAGCAGCGGATGATCGATCTCGCAAATCCGGAAAGCCCGCCGCGCCTTGTCGCCGCGCGCGAACAGGGCGTGCAATATTCGGTCGCCGATTGCGGCGATGACTTGTTCATCCTCACCAATGCGGACAAGGCCATCGACTTCAAGATCGTCACCGCGCCGCTTGCCTCGCCCGAGCGCGCCAATTGGCGCGACCTGATCCCGCATCGTGCCGGCGTCTACGTGCTCGATCACGACCTCTATTCCGGCCATCTGGTGCGGCTTGAGCGCGCCAACGCGCTGCCCGCGATCATCATCCGCGATCTGGCGACCGGCGAGGAGCACGCAATCGCCTTCGATGAGGCGGCCTACTCGCTCGACACCATGGGCTCCTACGAATTCGACACGACGAATTTGCGCTTTTCCTATTCGTCGATGACGACGCCGTCAGAAGTCTATGACTACGACATGACGAGCCGCGCACGGACGTTGCGCAAGCGCCAGGAAATCCCCTTCGGCCACAATCCGGCCGACTATGTCACCACCCGCATCATGGCGACATCGCATGACGGGGCCGAGGTGCCGATCTCGCTGCTGCACCGGCGCAACTTCAAGCGCGACGGCAAGGCGCCGCTGTTGCTCTATGGCTATGGCTCTTATGGCGTGTCGATCCCGGCCTCGTTCAATACCAACCGGCTGTCGCTGGTCGATCGCGGCTTCACTTACGCGATCGCGCATATTCGCGGCGGCACCGACAAGGGCTGGGGCTGGTATCTCGACGGCAAGCGCGAGAAGAAGACCAACAGCTTCGATGATTTTGCGGCCTGCGCCCGCGCACTATGCGAAGCGAAATACACCAGCACCAAACGCATCGTCGCCCATGGCGGCAGCGCCGGCGGCATGCTGATGGGCGCGGTCGCCAACCGCGCGGGCGAATTGTTCGCCGGCATCGTCGCCGAGGTGCCGTTCGTCGATGTGCTCAACACGATGCTCGACGGCACGCTGCCGCTGACGCCGCCGGAATGGCCGGAATGGGGCAATCCGATCGCGAGCGAGAAGGATTTCAAGACCATCCTGTCCTATTCGCCTTACGACAATGTCGCCGCGAAGAACTATCCGGCCATTCTCGCGATGGGCGGCCTGACCGATCCGCGCGTCACCTATTGGGAGCCGGCGAAATGGATTGCACGCCTGCGCGCGACCATGGCCGGCGGCGGACCGGTGCTGCTCCGTACCAATATGGGCGCCGGCCATGGCGGCGCCTCCGGCCGCTTCGACCGCCTCGACGAAGTCGCGATCGTCTACGCCTTCGCGCTATGGGCGATGGGGATGGCGGAGAAGGCGGAGGTGTAGAGACGCACGCCTGGGATTGTTGCAAGGCCGAACTGTAAGAGCTCGCGCCGTAGTAAACCGCCAATTTCTTAGTCGTCCCGGCGAAAGCGGGGACCCATAGCCACAGAATTTCGTTGTTGCCCGCGATGCAGCTTCAGCTTTCGAAATAACAACGGCCTGTGGGTATGGGTCCCCGCGTTCGCGGGGACGACGAGAGTGGCGTGTTGTTCGGCTACCTTCCCCTCGCCTTTCGCCAGGCCGCGAAATCCTTCAGCGTCTGCTCGTCGGTTGCGGGGATAGAGGCCCGAACACGCCGCCGATTGAAACGAATTCTCCGTTTTCGTCGTCCCCGCGAACGCGCTAGGGCATGCACAGATCTCTGAGGCTCCAGCCGATCGCGACGGCATGGAAGTATTCGAGGCCGTTTTTGAAGGTGATTGGGC
>Ga0210406_10001019_pt1 | contig 35880 bp, 30 predicted proteins | sample IncBWC30MmetaG_FD_155454 | JGI IMG/M metagenome (GOLD analysis project Ga0210406, IMG submission 155454) | Forest soil microbial communities from Barre Woods Harvard Forest LTER site, Petersham, Massachusetts, United States - Inc-BW-C-30-M | ecosystem: Environmental > Terrestrial > Soil >... | reverse complement strand
CTGCCACACACATCTGTCTCTCGGTGGATTGTTTATAGCAGATGGATGGGAAAAATTGCAAGCGAGAATTTGAAGAATGTGTTTATTAACCAATTTGATCCTGAGGACGCGCGAAAAGCGAGCCAGTCTACCGCGTTAGAGCGGTTCGCGTACGAACTCCAGGCAAGCTCTTTGTCTTTGGTCTGCCCGGGACTCGTTAGGTTTCTCGAGGACACGCGGCTGGCGCCGTAGGCTACATTCTTTCGCCGCTTCGCAACTGGGAGTCTCCATCGTCTGACGCGCAAATACCGTACTAGTCGATTTTCGCAATTAACTCGCGTGCTAAACACGAGTGTTAATGGGGAGGCGCTATGAACAACGGACGCCGAGATTCACCGCTTTTTCAACGATGCGAAGAGTGATATTAAAGATGCGCTCTTCGAGCGCCGACATGCACAAGATGCCTCGGCGCATCGAGTTGGCGAAGCATGCAATTCTGGATCGGCTCGAGGATGCAAACTGCGCGAGAAATAAGCGCAGTGTCCAGACCGGAGAACTGGCGGCGCTGCGCAATGCCCATCGCTCCTGAGGGTGCTCGAGCAACTCTACTTCGATGGAAATTCCGGCAAGGGAAATTCGGGCAAGCTGGTCGCTTAAGAGTCCATGCCGGTCGCGCGCCGGCTTGTGTCTAGCAAATTTTGGTCACGAGCCGATCACCTCGCTCTGCCAGTCCACCACAAGACTTTCCCGACAATGCGCCAATCTGAGCCGGCGGTGATGGATACCGCTTCGTATTCCCGGCGGTCGGAGACGAGCGCGTCCATGTGATCGAAGCGAATCATGCGGGAGACCAGCAGACCTCTCTCGCGGTGCCAGGCTACGACGATTTGTCCTACGAGATCATCGTTTTCTGTGGCGGACGTGTCGACGGCAAGAATGTAACCGTCGAGAATTAAGGGAGACATGGAATTTCCCTTGACGCGAAGACAAACGGTGGAAACCGGATTGGGACACCAATCCCGGGGGGCGGCCATAACCGACTCCGGCGCAATGTCGGTGAGATCGCTGGTATCGCCCTGCACACCGGGAGTTCCGGCGTGCACGGGAAGAAGCGGGATGGCAACCAAGTCGACCTTGCCGAGAGAGTGCTTCTTATTGCTGCCAGCCTTTACCAGTTCCACGTCGAAGGCTCTATTTTCAGCGAAACGCCGATTGGCCTCGGGCAACACACGCGTGATGTCGGAGAGCCGCAGACCGGCTCTCTTCCAGAAAAACCAGCACAGAGGAGCTTCAGCGAGATTGCCCAACTGGATGTAAGTTTCGCCGGTGGGTTCTGCAACTCCGCGTTCCCAACGGGAGACCGCCATGGCCGACACACCAAGTCGGTTGCCGAAACCCTCCTGGCTCAGCTTGCGTTCATGACGCATGTCCTCGATCTTACGGGACCACTCTGGAACAATGGTTTCGGAATTTCGACGCACGGCCTGTCACCACAAAAGAAACTTTTGAGCTCAGAAAGAACGCGGGCGACGGTTGTAGGGAATCCCTGACAGCCTTGAAGCGATTGTACGCTAACGTACGGGTAAAGTCTGCTCTCAATCGCTCATGTCATTTTAACTAGTTTTGCTAGTATTGTATGTTAAGAAATCGTCTGGGCGATCAATTAGGAGCAGCATGGGGAAAATTCAAACGGGCTTCGCGGAAAAATTCAGAGCGAAGTCATCGGCCAAAGGCGTCGATCCGCGCTCGGTACGCAACGATATTCTTTTGTCCTTGCCTGCGAAAGAGTGCGCGTTGTTGCTTTCGGAGCTCGAGTTCTGCGAGATGAACGCCTACGACCTGCTGAATGAAATGGGAGAACCCATTGAATTCTGCTATTTCATGAACAGTGGAATGACGTCGATCCTTACGATTATGGGCGATGGTAAGGGCGTCGAAGTTGGACTCACGGGAAAAGAAGGATTCATTGGCCTACCTGTGATCGTCGGTCTAAAAAGTAGTCCGACTCGAGCCATCGTGCAGATCACGGGAAATGCGTATCGCCTGAGTACCGCACAACTACTGCAGGCGCTGGCGAAGTGCCCGCAGCTGGCAAAAAGGTTGAATCGCTACTCGCAGGAGTTGGCGATGCAGGCGACGCAAGTTGCGGCCTGCAACCGGTTACATGGAGTTGAAGAACGGCTGGCGCGATGGTTGCTCATGAGCCAGGACCGGGTGCAAGGGGACATCGTGCCTCTGACCCAGGAATTCCTCTCTCATATGCTGGGAACGCGGCGCGCGAGTGTGACGGTGGCGGCCGGGATTCTGCAAAAGGCAGGCTTGATCAAATACGCTCGAGGCTCGGTGACCATTGTGGACCGCAACAAACTGGAAGATGCGGCGTGCGAGTGTTACTCAAGCATCAATCGCCAGGCCCAAAACTGGCGGAACGAGGCTCAGGCTTAACAGCGGCGCCCTGCTCCGGGGTTCCGTCCTTTGTCAGCATCTTTGTCGATGCGTTGTATGGCTCACGGCTGGCTATACAATTCTGCGGCGCTGACAGCGCCGCTTCGATCCAACCTTTCGTCGCCCACCTGAGTCAGCCATCCACAGCCATCCACAGTAAGATCAGAAGCGGTGGCGCCGAGAACAGGTCTGTGCGCTGTACATTTCGCCGGTAGTATTCTCCACAGGCGTGCGAGGACGTGATCGTGGATGTTGACGGTTATCAGCGTGGAATCCAGCTTTTTAATGCTCGGGAGTTTTACGACGCGCATGAGGTTTGGGAAGACGTATGGCGCGAATCCAACGGGCTGGAGAAGCAATTCCTGCAGGGACTGATCCAGGCGGCAGTCGCGTTTCATCATCATTCCACTGGGAATGTGATCGGCGCATGCTCGTTGATGGGACGAGCGAGTAAGAATCTGGCGGGATGTCCTGAAGAGTTTGGCGGAGTCCGGGTGACGGATCTGCTGGAGTCGCTGAGGCAGTGGCGGGAGGCGCTGCTGGAAGGCGACGTGATGCCGTGGCATCCGAGGATTGTGTCCGTAGAGTGAGATGGTCGAGGTCAGATCGACCGTAGCCGCGGCGGCATCCTCAGAGGAACGACCTGTTCGATTCTCGTCTGTTCGATCTGCTATGGGAATTCCAGGATGACGTACTTGGCTGGGTTGTGGCCCACGTTGGTGACGGCTCGCCAGTAGCCGCCGGGAAACCATTTGGAGTCTCCGGATTTGAAGTGGCCGGGCTGGGAACGCTGCCCTTCGCCACGGTTGAGGATTTCGAGATCGCTGATGGCAACGAGCAGCTGCGGGCCGATGTCGGGATGGGGTACCATGCCTCCGGGCTGGAGTTCGAATTCGGAGACACGAACGCCGTCCCGAACGAAGAGGATTTGCTTGGTGCCGCCGTTAAGAATGTCGAGGCCCCGGGCTTCGTCCCAAGGCGATGGAGAGTGGCGAAGTTTGTCGTCCTCGAGAAATTCGACGGTGACCATGCGAAAGGGCTGGGCACCCACGTTGCGGACAATGTGGGCAACGGGAGCGGGAACGAAACGGGTCTCGCCGACGGATAGCTTGAGGGGCGCGGGCTCTTTGCCTTCGACCGCGTTGACGATATTGGCGGCGCCTAGCGTGACGAAGACGTAGTCGTGGCGGTGCCAGTGCCTCAGTGTCTCGGAATGCGGAAGAACGTCGACGTCGAAGACGCGGACTTGATCGTTGGCAAAGACAAGGTGATGGTAGGGCTCGGCGGTGATTTCAACTTCTGGCGCGGCTTGTACGGTAAGGATGGTGGACAGGAGCAGGATGAGGACGCTGCATTTCATGGCGGGATTCTAGCATCGCGCAGGCGAGAAGCAGGTTCCTGACTTCGTTGGGAATGACCAGAGTGAGTGCGGAATGACAAACCCATTTACACCTCACGCGTGTAAAGCTCACGCCCTTAGAGAGCGAAGTAGGTTTTCTTGTGCAGGATGCTGTTTTCGTCGCCGATCACCACGCGGTCGGGCCAAAGCGGTGCAGTGTTGATGAGGAGACGCAACCCAGTGGCGCTTTGGGGAAGCTCAAATTCCAAATGCGTGATGTAGGAGTCGGCCGGCTTGAGGGGCGTGAGGAGCGGAGTGCCGGCGGTGGCCACGGGGGCGTACTCGTGTCCGGTGCTGTCGATGAGGCGGACTTCGCGCGGCGAGGGAGTCAGTGGCGCATCTTTGGGACGGTTCGGCGAAGTGGTGGTCTCGTCGAAACGGGTGCGCAGCTTGATGATGTAGTGGCCGTCAGGATGGTGGTTGACCTCGACGACGGAGTAAGCGAGGTGACAGTCGATCTCGCAGAAATACTTTTCCTGCCCGCGCGTAAGATCAGCCTCATGGCTGACGGCTGAGAAGGTAAGCAGGAGAGCCAAATAGGCGACAGCCCCAGTCCCGATTGCGATGGCCGTTATGCGGGCGAATCTGGGCTTGCGCGCAAACCAGAAAATCAAGACGGCAGAGAGGGCGAGAAAAAGACCTACGCAGGCAGCAACGAATCCAAGGACTGCGAACGCAGCGGGAAAATTCATGTTGCTGGCGATGTGAGCGCTCCACATAGTCCGGTTCTCGGTCCTTTTCTGTAATGTACTTTACACTACAAAGTTAAACCACAAAAAATTTTGGCCTACTCTTCCCTGGTAACACGGATCCACTCCTCCATCTGATCGAGATACTCCGCAAGCGCGCGGCGGCCGGAAGGAGTCAATCGGTATTCGGTGCGCGGGACGCGACCTTCAAAAAACTTCACGCAGGAAATGTATTGAGCTTCTTCGAGCTTGCGGGCATGAACGCTGAGATTGCCGTCGCTTGTCTTGAGCACGCGCTTGAGGTCATTGAAGCTGAGCGAATCGTTGGTCGCGAGGGCGCTGACGATGCCGAGGCGAATGCGCTCGTGAATCAGGCGATCGAGTTCGGGGAGTTCAGGGGCTCGGGGAGTCGGCGCATGAGTCTGAGCGTGGGGATGCTCGCGCAGTTTCTCGGCAGGCGCGGACTTGGCGGACTTGCGGCGAGATGGGAGCGCTCTAGCCACCGTGCCTCCTGGCGATGAGCAACCCGAAAACGATGTGCAGGCCGCCGAAACCCGCGGCCAGAAACCAGTTGCCCCATGCGGCAGGACCGAGCACGGCCAGGCCACCGAGCAGCATGAAGCACAGACCCATGACGGGGACGATGGGAACGGAAAATGCGCCGCCGGTCATGATGCCGGCACCGTACAGTAGGAGCCAAGTCGCGGGCAAGGCCGATTGCAGACCAGCGCGAAAAACAAGAAAAGTGAGAAAGGCGCCGGCGACCAAGGGCGGCGCCAATCCGAGTGCGACTTTGCGGGCTGGGCCCGAAAACAACGGAAGCCCGCGACGATTCGCCTTCCAGGTACAGGCGAGCAATCCAATGGCGGCGGCAAGAAGACCTTCCGCCAGCCAGACGCTCAACCAGGCGAATGACGAGGCTTGCTGCGCCGCCAGCCATGCGGCGCTCGCGGCGGTGATGCCGAGAAGAACTTGCCCCCAGCCAGAGACGGCGGTGAAAGCCGCCGAGCGCTCCATCGTGTCGCGAATGAAACGCAGGTCGGCAAAGACTTCGGGGGCGCTCCGCGATGGCCACGGACGCGCGGAACTGGACTCAACCGAACGGTGAAAACGCCTGATGCGGTGCGGGCGCGGGTCGAACATGGGGAGAGAGTAACGCGGAAATCGATTTGTGTCAAGTACTTTTCGATGCAAAGCGAAATCCCCAGGTTGCGGCCAAACCCCACCCTCACCGGGGTTTATGGGACTACAATCGCCGAGAAGAACATAAATCTGGAATGACGGAACTCGGCAAACTGCTCGTCGTACTCGGAATCGTGCTGGTGATGGCTGGAGTTGTGCTGACAGGACTCGGGAAAACGAACTTGCCGCTGGGGCGACTGCCCGGGGATATTGTGTATCGCGGGAAAAACACCACTTTTTATTTTCCGCTGGCGACTTCGGTGCTGGTGAGTGTGGTGCTTTCCATTGTGCTCTATGTGGTCGGACGGTGGAGGAGGTAAGGTATTTCTTCTTTCGCCCCTACCGGGGCTCGCCACCCACGGCTTGCGCTGTGGGCTGCATTCTCTCCTCGCTGCGTTCTTTCATGGTTACGTTCTTGCATCGCTGGCGATGACTGCTGGCGAGTTCGTTTGTCGCTGTCTGCGGCTGATCCGCGGCGATAAAGTCTTCATTTGACTTCCGTAATGCGCAGCCGTTAAATTTTTCGGACGATTGTTTTTGCTCTTTGCAGAATCTTCGGAACGCGCGTCTTTGCCGCTAGGCGAAGACAGGGAAGCGGGTGCAAATCCCGCGCTGCCGCGCAACTGTAAACGAGGAAAGGGCCATCGGCCACTGGGAGAGGTCCCGGGAAGGCCGCAGGCGTTCGCGGATGGGTAGTAACCATCCTTACTCGCGAAGCCAGGAGACCGGCGCGATCCGTCTACTGCAACCTCTTTCGCGTGAAAAGGAGGATGGGATGCGCGTACTGGCTGGTTTATTTTTTGTTCTGCTTCTCGGCGCGGCTGCTTCGGCGGCCGATCTCAAAGTTAAGGTGGTTGACCCGCAATCTGCTGCCCTGGCGGCCGCTCAGGTGAACTTGATGACGGCGAGCGGAGGGAAAATTCTGGCCACGCAGAATACGTCTGCGGAAGGGGCTGCGCTGTTTCGCATGCCAACTGGGGCCGTGTCTGCCGATTATAAGGTGCAAGTCTTGGCGCCAGGATTTGCCGCAGAGACGGTCTCAGTTGCATCGCAAGCCGAAATCACTGTGCGTCTGCGGCTGGCGACCGCCGCGGAAACCGTGGTGGTGAGCGCCACGCGCACTCCTGTAGCGGGAGAAGCAACCGGAGCCGACGTGGACACGCTCAACGGAGCGCAGTTGACGACCATGGAACCCATTGCCGCGAACGACGCGGTGCGTTTTCTGCCGGGCGCGGTGATCAACACCGCAGGGCAACACGGCGGCTTATCGTCCTTGTTCGTTCGGGGTGGAGAGTCGAATTACAACAAGGTGATTGTCGACGGCGTCACGGTCAACGAACCCGGTGGCACGTTTGACTTTGGAACTTTGTCTATGGCGCAGGGCGATCGCATGGAATTCGTTCGCGGCGCACAGAGCACGCTCTATGGATCGGATGCCATGACGAGCGTAGTCCAAGTGTGGACTCGAGCCGGCAGCACGCGTGTTCCCGAACTGCGCTTTGGCGCCGATGGTGGGAATTTCGGAACGGCGAGTGGTCATGCATCGCTTGCCGGCGCAAATGGACGTTTCGATTACAACGTCTTCGGCGACCAGTTCAATACGAATGGCTCCGGCGTAAACGACGCTTACTCCGACTCGCTGGAAGGAGCAAATGCGGGAGTCAGGCTGGGCGATTCGGTTTCTCTCCGCACTCGTTTTCGTCATTCCAACAGCCACACTGGTGTGCCGGGCGAATGGAATTTCAACGGAACTCCTCTTCAGCCGCCAGATCCGAGCGAATGGTCTCAGCTCAACAGCCTGCTGGGCAGTGTGGAACTAGCGGTGGCGGCGCCGAATGGGTGGCAACATCGCTTCACCGGATTCGACTACCTTTATCGTTATAACGAGCTCAACGTGAACGGTGATCCTTCGAGAGTCTTCGACTCCCCTTCTCACGAAGTCGATCGGATCAATCGTGCTGGGTTCGAGTATCAGGGAGACTATTCGGAACGAGTCTGGGCGCATACAACGTTCGGATATCGCGTGGAGAATGAAAACGGATTTGTGGGAGATGTGAACTTTCCGCCGCAGACCCACGGCCAGCGCCTGAACAACGATGTGTATCTGGAACAACAACTCACATTGGGCCGGCTTTCCGTGATTGCGGGTGGAAGGTTGATCCACGACAGTGCCTTCGGCAGCACGGCGGTGCCGCGCGTGGCGCTGACCTGGCAAGCGCTCCGTGGCGGCGAGATTCTTTCCGGGACGCGGCTTCGCTTCACTTATGCCACCGGATTCAAGGAACCGCGTCTCGAGGAGACCTTTGCCGGACCTCCGTTTACCCAACCCAATCTGAGCCTCAAGCCGGAGCGCTCGCGCTCGTTTGAGGCAGGCTTTCAGCAAGATTTCTTCCACAATAAGTACGAGTTGAGCGGGACGTACTTCAACAATTTGTTCCACGACCAGATTAATTACGTTACCGTTGACCCGGTGAATTTCATTGGCGAATACGTCAACGTGAACCAGGCTTTCGCGCACGGCGCGGAATTTGTGCTGAGGGCGAAACTGCGTCCGCGGCTTCTGCTCAACACGGCTTACACGTATACATCGTCGCAATATTTGGACAACCCCGCACCGTTTGATCCGACTTACAACCCCGGGCAACCGCTGCTGCGGAGGCCCAAACACTCTGCGACTGCGTTGTTGTCGTACATGGGGAATCGTTGGGGAGCAAACCTGAGTGGAGGTTTTGTGGGGCGTCGGTCGGATTCGGACTTTCTTGGGTTCGGTATTGATCACGCAGCGGGCTATGTGCGAGTCGATGCCGGGGGATGGTACGCGGTGCGGCCGCGGGTGACGGCCTATGTGAACATCGAGAACGCGCTGGACCGGCGATATAACGAAGTGGTGGGGTATCCCGCGCTGCCGATTAATTTTCGCGCGGGGTTGAGATTTCGGATTGGAGGGGAATAGCTTGGGCGAAAGCCCGGCAAGCGTCGAGGCGCTTACGCGGCGCTCCTCCACGACACTCGCGGCGTCTCAACAACCAGCTACCCTTCATCGGCCAGTTGAGTCTGACTCGGTGAGCGAATTTCTCCCGCAGTGAACTGAAGGGCGAGATGTCCCGGTGAGGCTAGCTGACTTTTTCCGGTGAATTCGGCAAGGGCATCGCGGCTGCGATTTTTGCGCCGAAATACTTGGTGCGGGCGAGCAGAAGTTTCTCTATTTCTACTTCTTTCAAGGGCTGCTGGCGTCCGAGCAAGTGCGTGACGAGGGCGATCTGGGCAAAGTGCTCGACGGTTTCCATCTTCATGTAGGCGTGTTCAAGAGTGTCGCCGTAAGTAACCACTCCGTGATTCGACATGAGGATGGCATCGTAGCCGGGGACGTAGGGCTCAAGCGTCTGAGCCAACTCTGAAGTTCCAGGAGTGCCGTAGCGCGCAAGCGGTATGCATCCCAATCCCATGACGACCTCGCATACCAGTGGCTCGGTCAGCGGAATGCCTGCGGCCGCAAAACCCGTGGCGGTGGGCGGATGGGCGTGCACAATCGCCTGAATATCAGGGCGGGTGCGATAAATCAGCAGGTGCATGCCGATTTCACTGGTGACATTGCGGCGACCAGTGACCTTGTGACCTTCCAGATCGACGATGACCATGTCCGTGGGCCGCATAGCGCCTTTGCTGACGCAGGTGGGAGTCACCAGGACGCGGTCGCCCCGAAGACGGACGGACAGATTGCCGTCCATAGCCGCAACGAACCCATGTTCGTGGAGCATGCGTCCGTAACGAACGATTTCTTCCCTATGTTTGCGTTCCGTAGGCACGAGTACCCTTGGGAGAGAAGATGAAAAGCAGGCCGCAGTCGGGCATCTAAATATTATCAGCTGGCGACCAGCGTACACAATCCTAATTTCATGGAAAATCAAAGCCAGAAAGCCTGTCTGAAAGCTCGAAACGCCCGTCAGTCCCTATAATCGGACGCGTGTTGGTCTCAGATTTTCATTACGAGCTTCCGGAAGAATTGATTGCGCAGGCTCCGCTGGCGGATCGCGCGGGGGCGCGGATGCTGCGCGTTTCGGCGAAGAGCGGAGATTTTGAAGACCGGCAATTCAGAGAATTTCCCGAGATTCTGCGGCCGAGCGATCTGGTCGTGTTCAACAACACTCGCGTGTTTCCGGCACGACTTTATGGACGACGAGAAGGACTACGGTCGCAGGCGGTGAGCGTGCGGAATCCAGCGGCGCGAGATTTTCTGCGTGGACGCATTGAAGTTCTTCTGACGCGGCAATCGCAACAGGAGCCGAATGAATGGGAATGCCTGGTGCGACCGGGGCGGAAAATTGGTGTGGGAGAAAAGTTGTTCTTCGGGGAGCGCGATGAACTTCGAGCCGAAGTCATCGAGCGCTGCAAGTTTGGCGAGCGGCGGATTCGGTTCGCGCCTGCGCACGATTTCTTCGAGCGCCTGGAAAAGATCGGGCACACTCCGTTGCCGCCTTACGTTGATCGCGAAGACTCCTCCAGCGATCGCGAAAGATATCAAACTGTTTACGCGCGAGAGCGCGGATCGGTGGCCGCCCCGACCGCCGGACTTCATTTCACGCCCGAGATTCTGGCACGGATCGGAGAGCGTGGAGTGGAAACAGCGGAGGTTACGCTGCACGTCGGCTTGGGAACTTTCCAGCCGGTTCGCAGCGAGCGCGTGGAAGAACATCAATTGCACTCGGAGGCTTTCCGGATCTCTGCCGACGCTGCGGCGAAAATTAATCGTGCACGAAGCGAGGGGCGGCGCGTAGTTGCGGTTGGCACCACCACCGTGCGCACGCTCGAGTACGCGGCTCAGCAGGAGACGGGCGAAATACGAGCGGGTTCCGGCGAGGCCAATCTGTTTGTCTATCCCGGGTACAAGTTCCAGGTCGTGCAGGCTCTGCTAACGAATTTTCATTTGCCGCGGTCGACTCTGCTGATGCTGGTGTGCACCTTGGGCGGGAAAGAGAACATTCTGCGAGTGTACGAACACGCGGTCGATCAGCGATACCGGTTTTATTCTTACGGGGATTGCATGTTCGTGGAATAGCGGGTTGTGAGTATAAGCGCCGAGTTACAGCAGCTACATTTCTACTTGATGGCCAGCGAAACGGGATACTGGTGGACTGGTGGACTGGTGGACTTGTGAACTGCTCGGTATTCGATCGAGTGAGGATGAATGGCCCAGAACCGGGCATCTAACGGGAGAAGTCCCTCGACCCGCATGTAAAAGATGACCTACACTCCCCGGAAGCCCGCCAGCACGAGCAGCGGGTACCACAAACGCCGAACGAATACGAGGACGATGCGTCCCATCGATGTGACCTGCAGCGGCGACCATCCAGAAAAATGGGAACGAGCATACCCAGGCGGTCGAAGGTCAGGGCAGGATTTTTAGTTGGCACCGAACTTCGCGGCCAGGACGCCCGCGCGACAGCCGCAACTTCTTACGGAAAAGTGAAACGGGCACCGCTGCGGATGCCCGTTTCGAACGGTGACCATCGGCCTAGATCTTTCGCGCGAAAATATCGAAACTACGCCCGGGCGCCAACTGCGGCAGGCTCGGTCGCGGGAGTAGCTGGAACCGACTTGTCTTCGCCGTTGGCCTTCTGCTGTTGGGGCTGGCCGCCCTTGCGGATATCGATTCCTCCCTTGAAGAACGCACCGTCTTCAATCGAGATGCGAGCGGCGATGACGTCGCCGGTGAGCGAACCGTCGCTGCGGATATCAACGCGATCGCTGGCCGTGAGGTTTCCGCGGACTTTGCCAAGGACGACGATCTCACGCGCATTAATGTTGGCGGCAACGACGCCATTGCGGCCTACGGTGACGCGATTGCCGGAAAGGTTGATGGATCCCTCCACGCGGCCGTCGATGTAGAGCGACTCGGAACCGGTGACTTCGCCCTTAATGACGAGAGACTTACCGATGGTCGCTTGGTCCGCGGTCGTGGTCGTGACGGGCCGGGCAGTGGCGGGTTCGCTCGCTGCTGAAGACATGCTGGGCACGCTCGGGACGGACGGAGTCGGGCGTTCCGGCTCGGCAGGGCGGGCAGGAGTCTGAGGCTGATTGGTCGGCTTCCACATGAGTTAAAAGGTCCTTTCCTTTTTTGGGATTAGGGGTCACTCGCCGCATTTTCGTGACCAAACCTAATTGTACTCCCGCGTCTCAAACCGAGTACTGTGGAAAATCCTTTATTTTCAATCGGGAGTTCCTAGGACGTAACGATTAAGACCCATTTCTGGGGTCGGATAGGTCGTTGGGCCGCATACTTTCTTCCTCCTCTGTGTGTAACCATTCCCGAAAGATACCCTCCTGCGTGTCGTTTCCCGTCGTCGGGAGTTATCCTTATTTAGGATCGAAGATTTAACGAAAACGGAATTTGGGATCGAGAGTCTAATTCTTTAGAACTTGCCTTGGGGACTTCTTTCGCATTGGAGCAGAACATGTCAGAAGCAGCCATCGTTTTACCTCCACAATTGAAGATCGCGCGACCCCCATCTGGGGAGTACGCGCTTTATTATGAACGTTATATCTCGCTGGCAGCAGGATCAGACATCCTTGGGACACTCGACGCGCAGAGGCGGCAGACGATGCTGCTTCTTTCAGGACGCGATGAGAAAGATGGGGATTTTCGCTATGCGCCCGACAAGTGGAATGCCAAGGAAGTGCTGGGGCACGTCTGCGACACGGAACGGATCTTTGCCTATCGCGCGCTGCGGATTGCGCGCGGCGATCAGACGCCAATCGAGGGCTACGAGCAAGACGATTACGTGAAGAATGGTCGGTTCGCGAGCGCGCCGTTCTGCGAGATCATTGAGGACTACATTGCAGTCCGGCGGGCGACACTCACGCTGCTGCGCAATCTTGATGAAGCTGGCTGGGCGCGGCGCGGAGTGGCGAACAAGAATGAAGTGAGCGTTCGCGCGCTGGCTTACATCATTGCCGGGCACGAGTTGCATCACCGGAGGATTCTGGAGGAGAAGTACTTTGGGGTGAGCCACCCGTGAGGCGGGAAATGCAGTCTTAGGTCTTGGGCACCCCTGGACTGCAACGGCCGCAGATCTAATACCGGAAACCTGACAACCTAACTTAGATATCCTATCTACTCACCGTGGGGACGAGGCCGCCCGCGAAAGCCGCCGGACGGCGGTGCTACTGCTGCATGCTGCGCCGAGTTATGCTGAGAGCTGACGACTGCAAACCGAAAACTCTCTATGCTCTCCGATTCGATCATCCTCAAACACATTGCGCGACAGCCTAAGCGGACAGCGGGTTTCAAACAACTCGTGCGTGAACTCGGACTGCATGGGCACGAACGCCGGCAACTCGACGAGCATCTGCGGAAGCTCGTGGTCGGCGGAACCCTGATTCAGGAAGACTCCGACCGTTACGCGTTGCCCCAGGCCGCTGACGACAAGAACCTGGTCGCGGGACGGCTCACGATGCACCGCGACGGATTTGGGTTTGTCATTCCGGATGCGAAGTCGCTGAGCCCTTCGCTGAAGGCCCGGCTCACGGGCGATATTTTTATCGCACCACATTTGATTGGCAATGCCATGCACGGGGATCTAGTGCTGGTGGATATCAGTAACGTGCGTCCGGATGGTCGGGCGGAAGGCCGCATTGTGCGACCGGTGAGGCGCGCACATCCGACAGTGGTGGGAACGTTTCACTACGGCAGCCGAGGCGGCTACGTCTCGCCCATGGACTCAAAGATCACGCAGGATATTGTGATCCCGGCGGGGCTGGAGAGACCGGATACAGCGGCGCCGTCTCACCGCGAAAACCGAGGGCGAGACCCCCTCGGGGCAGCCGGCGTGACGCCGGCGCTGCGTAAAAAGTCGGTTGACCGGGTACTGGGGGACGAGGTGGCTCGGCGGACCGATTGGGACGATCTCGAAGGAGTGGTAGTCGACGTCGAGATCACGGACTGGCCTTCGCCGACGCAGAATCCTCGGGGGCGCGTGCTTGAAATTCTGGGGCGCGAAGACGACTTCGGCGTCGATGTCGAGATCACGATTCGCAAATTTCATCTCCCGCATCATTTTCCGACAGCGGCTCTCGAAGAGGCACAAAACACGCCTGCTGTCATCCCTGCGACGGAAGTGGAACGGCGGCGTGATTTTCGCGGACTGCCGATTGTGACCATCGACGGCGAGACCGCGCGCGACTTCGATGACGCAGTTTACGTGCGGATGCTTCCGAATGGGAATTTCGAATTGCACGTACATATTGCCGACGTAGCGCAGTACGTGACGCCGGAATCGGCCCTGGATCAGGAAGCCCGGCTGCGCGGCACCAGCGTTTACTTTCCCGACCGCGCCGTGCCCATGTTGCCGCTGGAGCTATCGACCGACATTTGCAGTTTGCGGCCGCAAGTGGAGCGGCTGGTGTTGTCGTGTGTGATGGAGATGGACCATCGCGGCGAGATCGTGAACTACGAATTGAGCGAGGGCGTGATCCGGTCGGCCGAGCGCATGACATATACCGCCGTAAACGCGGTACTGGAAGGGGACGAAACCTCTCGAAAACGTTATGCGCCGCTGGTGTCGACGTTTGAGTTGATGCGCGATCTGGCGCTGGTCCTCAACCGCAAGCGGCAGCGGCGTGGATCGATTGACTTCGACCTGCCGGAGCCGGTGATCGAATTCGATGAGCTTGGATTGATGAAGAGCATCGGACGCTCGGAGCGCAACATTGCGCACCGGCTGATCGAAGAATTCATGCTCTCGGCCAATGAGTGTGTGGCGCAGCATCTGGAATCGAAGCGTATCGCGTCGCTGTATCGCGTTCACGAGAAGCCGGATGCGAAACGCGTGTACGACTTTGAAGTGATCGCGGCCACGTTCGGGTATTCGCTCGGTGTGGGGGCGCTGCCAATCCATCGGGTGCAGATGAAAGCTGACCGGCGCGCGGCTTACGGCACTGGCAAGCGGGTGCGCGAAGTCGAAGTGCCGAAGGAAGTGCACATCACCCCGCGAATGTATCAGAAGCTGGCGGAGAAGATTGCCGGCAAGCCGGAGGAGCGCATTCTGAGCTACTTGATGCTGCGTTCGCTGAAGCAGGCTCGGTATTCGCAGGAGAATCTGGGGCACTTCGCGCTGGCGGCGACAAGCTACACGCATTTCACGTCGCCGATCCGACGGTATCCGGATTTGATCGTGCATCGGATTTTGAAGGACGTGCTGCGGGAAGGTAGCGCCAGCGCACCGCCGGATCACGAGCAGGCGGAACCCCCGCGGGGACTCGACCCTGCCGAGAGCGCTGATTTAACAGTATCTCATCGCAAGGGATCGGATTCCGAGCTCAAGCGGGCTTTCAGCCCGCCAAAAGGCCGGCGGGACGCCGGCGCAGCTGAAGACGCACCTTCGCCCTGGTCGAAGCGGCGCGATCATGCGGCTCATCGCGAAGCGCTCGAGCCTCTGGCTGGACCGATTGGGATTGAGGAACTGCATGCGATCGCGGAAGAATCGAGCCAGTCCGAGCGTCGAGCCGACGACGCCGAGCGCGACCTGATGGAGGGGAAGAAGGTAAAGTTCATGCAGAATCGCGTGGGCCAAGACTTTGACGGACTCATCACCAGCGTTACCAAGTTCGGGTTTTTCGTGGAACTCACCGATCTATTCGTCGAGGGTCTGGTGCCTTTGAACACTTTGACCGACGACCGTTACACCTTCCACGAGAACACACGGGAGATTATCGGGCAGAGGTCGCGGAAGACTTATCGACTGGGACAGCGGATTCGGGTGCTCGTGGACCGGATCGATCCTGTGGAGAAGAAGATTCAGTTTGCGGTGTTCGAGGAAGCACCGCCGCGAGTGACGGGCAAGAGGCGCAAGCGGAAGTAAGAGCGATCATCGCTCGAACTTCATTTACATCCGTAATCAGTTTCTCTGCCAGCATTTTGGTATCGTCGAGTTTTCCCGCGGAGCCCCCAATGTTCGCCCACGTGCATCCTCGATTGTTTCAACGGCGCCCGTTGCTGGGAGTTCGGCTAGCTGCCGTCTCTCTGGCATTTTGGAGTCCTGTTGGTGATGTTGTTTCGCGCCGAGGGCTCGGGAACACACCTGCCACAGTGGATCTGAGCCAGATTGCGCCACCTGGCGAGAACCACGAAAAGTGGGTGGGGTCGACCAAACCATGGTCGTGCATTGCGATCTCAGCACCCAGGAGGTCAAGGAGCCACCGGAAAGCTGGTTCTTCGGCAGAGTCGCAGAGACTTTCTTCATCGGGGAATTGAAGGTTCCGATCGCAGCTGGTTGCTGGTCTACGACGGCGACGCAGACTACGAGAACCTGAAGGATCAGACGATGGAAGGCGTTCTCGAAGAGATCAACGCGCGCCGTCGAAGCTATCTGGCGGGCGGCGGATTTGTCTTCCCGCCGAAGACCGAGCTGCAGCAGTCGGTCGACGAAGGTCCAGCAAGCTATCGCCAACTCATGATCTTGTGCACCGTTCTTGCCGTTATTATCGATCTTCTGGATGGTGCGGTTCTGGCCTAAAGACGGAACAAGTCAGACGATCGGAAAAGCCAACGACCTTGAGCGCTCCCTACACTCCGAGCGCTTTCTGAATCTCGGCTGCGATGCCTGCGGTCAGGGAGCGCATCATTGCTTCCGACTCGGCTTCGACCATAACGCGGGCGAGTGCTTCGGTTCCTGAGTAGCGCACGACTACGCGGCCATTGCCATTGAGTTCGCGCTCGGCGGCGTCAATGGCCGCCTGAACCGCCGGAACCTGCGCAAACGGAATCTTCTCCTTCACTCGCACGTTCTGGATCTTCTGCGGAAATACTTTGAGGTCACCGACCAGTTCTGCCAGCGACTTCCCTGCCCGGACGATGATATCCATCAGGCGGAGCGCAGTAAGCAGGCCGTCGCCAGTAGTGGCTTCGCCATCGCGGAAAATAATATGGCCCGACTGCTCACCGCCAAGAGTGGCCCCGGTCTTGAGCATTTCCTCGAGCACATATTTGTCGCCGACGTTGGCCCGCAGCATGCGGATGCCGGACTTTTTCAGGGCAATCTCCAAACCCATGTTTGACATGATGGTGGAGACGACCGTATTAGCCTTCAATTTTCCTTGAGCGTGCAGGTCGCGAGCGACGGCGAGCAGCACCCCATCCCCGTTGACGACGCGACCCGCGGCATCGCAGAACAAGGCGCGGTCGGCGTCGCCGTCAAAGGTTACGCCGAGATCAAACTTGTCGGCGGATTCAGCCACCATTTCCCCGAGAGTCTCGGGATGCAGCGCGCCGCAACCGTCATTAATATTTTTGCCGTTGGGCGAAACATGGATGAATGTAGGATGGACTCCGAGAGAGCGAAACAGTTCCGGGGCTTCCGCCGTAGCCGCGCCGTTGGCGCAATCCACGAGTACGCGCAGCTTGCTCAGATCGGAAGACACGTCCGCGGCCAGCGCCTTAACGTAGGCATGGCGCAACCCGGCCTCGCCCGGCAGAGATGGCTCCGGAATCTTGAGCGCAGTATCGTCGGAAGCAGAGTCGGCGGCACCATTGGCCTTCTGCAGCAAAGCAAAAATCTCTTTTTCGATGGCGAGCTCTCTGGTGTCGGCCAATTTGAATCCATCCCCGGAAAACACTTTGATACCGTTATCAGTCCAGGGATTGTGCGACGCGGAAATCACAACTCCTACCGCCATCTTTCGCGAACGAGCGAGGTACGCCACACCCGGCGTGGTAATTACGCCGGCACTATGGACCTCAACACCCACCGCACCCAGGCCTTGGGCGACTCGGTCGGCGATCCAGCCGCTTGACTCGCGCGTGTCCTGGCCAATCACTGCCTGTGGCTTTTGCGTCGTGCGCATCAGATCATGGCCCAGAGCGCGCCCAATCAGATAAGTGCTTTGTTGGGTCAGCGGAAATTCTCCCGCCACACCCCGGATGCCGTCGGTCCCAAACAACTGCCTTTGCTGGCTCATAAATAGGTTTGCGGAAAATTCAAGAAAACGATCAACAGAAATGATAACTGAGGACGCGTAAAAGCCGCGGGCCCAAGTTCCTGTAGGGCTTCAATGGGTGGAGGCACTTCCCACTTTCTGCACGACCACGGTTACGCGAATTGAAGTCGCCTGTAGCACTTGCACCAGCGGATCGGAAACATACACATTCGTGTTGAAAAGCGCGCTACCCCGCGTGCCGGTCGCGTCGACGGGATCCGTCGTCGCGGCATCGATCTTTTCTACATGGTGCCGAGGGCCGGTGATCGTGATACGTGCCGGGTCGGCATCGACTTTGACAATCTGTTCTCCATCGGCGAAGTTTCCCGTCACCCGCGGATGAATTTCAACATCACGGGTCAGCCGCGTATCAAATGCAAGGTGCAACTGGCTGGGCACGACTTGCACGACGGTAACGTCGCGGGGATGACGTACCTGCAGCGAAGTCAGTTCGAACGTGCGGTCTCCCGACTGGACACCAGCCAGTTCAATTTCCGCGTGAATCTCATTCGCCTGCAGTTGCCGGATGACCCGCTCCGGTCCGCGCACGCGAATTTGCGCCTCGGGAATGAGTTCGGAGCTGATCTCGAGCTGGGCTGGAACATGCTGAAAGACGATGGGGGCACGCACCGCCACTTCCGCTGGCTGTTCGTCAGGTGAGATCAGAAACCAGAGACCGGAGGCCAGCAACAACGAGAGGAATTTCAACCCGAAGTTGTGAAGCACGTAACGCTGAAACACTCCAATCATGAGTGGGGCTCCGATTCCACACCGGGCTCGGTTTTTCGGTGAGGTGCCGAGTCACTCAAGGGCGAGTCCAAGAGCGAATCATCGTCTTCGTGCGCAATCGCAGTCGGCAGGGTTACCGGCGCCATGAAGCGCCGGAGTTCACTGCCCAGACGCTCACGCAACTGCTCGACGGTCAAGTCGCGCTCGATTTGGCCGCCAATCGCCAGGCTGATTGCGCCTGTTTCCTCGGAACAGACGACAGCGATCGCGTCGGTTTCTTCGGTGATGCCGATTCCGGCTCGGTGGCGCGTGCCGAGTTGGGTCGAGAGCAAGGGATTCATGGAAAGAGGAAGAAAACAGGCCGCAGCAGCGATCCGCTCTTTCTGAACGATCACGGCGCCATCGTGCAGTGGAGCGCTGGGGCGAAAAATAGTGGCGAGCAGATCGTAGGAGAGCCGAGCATCGAGCGGTACGCCGCTTTCGATGTGGGTACGCAATCCGATTTCGCGCTCGATCACGATCAGCGCACCCGTCTGGTGCTGGGAAAACAGATTCGCGGCTAGCACAATGTCGTCATAGGAATCGCTCTCCGAAGAGGAGCCGCCAAGAAACGTCAACCGCCTTCCCAGATCGGCGAGCACATGGCGGATCTCCGACTGAAACACCACGATGAGCGCGAAGACCAGGTACGGCAGAACGTGGCTCACCACCCAGTTCAATGTCGTAAGTTCCCCGATGCGAGCCAGGTAGAAAATTACCGATACGACCACCAGGCCCACCAGCATCGGAGCCGCGCGGGTACCGCGGATCATGACCAGGACCTGGTAGATGATGAGAGCCACGAGGAGAATATCGAGCGCCACCCACGCGGCTTGCGTCCATGACGGGATGACCGGCGTCACTCGATTGTCTCCTGATGTAACTCTGATCCCGAGAACCCCATTGTAATGCAGGAAATTTCAGCCTTAACCGGTTTGACCAATTTTTACAAGTCGGCAAACTTACCTGACATTGGCTCATTCCTGTTTTTTTGTAACCGCAGCTTGAATTTCGCCATGAGCCAGGCGCGCAGAAATCCCGTCGCCAACTTTGATGCCTCCCACATCCTTCAATAACCGGCCCTGGGAATCAAACACCAGCGCGTAGCCGCGCTCGAGAATAGCCAAAGGAGACAATGATTCCAGCGCGGTCTCGAGGTGCTCACTTCGTCCTCGATGCTGCAGCAGAACGTTGCGCATAACCGCGGCCAGCGCGGCGGTTCCGCTTTCCAGTTCTTTACGGACGCCGGCCAGGACGCGGCGCAAATCGTAATGCCGGACTGAAGCCGAAATGATTTCCCAGCGGCGATGCTGCTGCTCGAGTAACTGGCGCTCGGCCAGCTCCAAGCGATGAGTGAGGTCGTCGAGCCGCTGCTGGCGCTGGCGGATCAATTCCATCATGCGGGCGAAAGCGCCGTGCTGCGCGAGTTCGGTCAGCGCCTGCCGACCCATCAGCAAGCGGTAGCGCATCGCTCGACTGAGGCGCTCGCGCAAGGCGTTCGCGTGGTCCTCGACCTCCTGGCGCGAGCGGATCACAAGCTCCGCCGCCGCCGACGGGGTGGGAGCGCGGAGGTCGGCGACGAAGTCCAGGATCGTGAAGTCGGTTTCGTGTCCAACCGCGGATATGACGGGGATCTCAGAGGCCGCGACGGTTCGTGCCAGCGCTTCGTTGTTGAAAGAAGCGAGGTCTTCCGCCGAACCTCCGCCGCGGGCGACCATGATTACGTCGACATTATCGTGCTGGTTAAAAAAGCGGATTCCTGCCGCAACCTCTTGCGCAGCGGAGTCACCCTGTACCTGGGCGTGATAGATCAACACATTCACGGAATGATGGCGGCGCTGGAGCACGTTCAGAATGTCGCGAAGCGCCGCCGCCTGTGCCGAGGTTACGACACCGATACGCGAGGGCAGCGACGGGATCTTCTTCTTGCGTTCGGCCGCAAACAGTCCTTCGGCCTCGAGCTTGGCCTTCAGTTGCTCGAAAGCCAACTGCAGCGAACCGGCGCCCTTGGGCTCGATGAATTCCGCTGAAATCTGCAGTTCGCCACGGTCTTCGTATACAGTGACGCGCCCGCGCACAACCACCTGCAGGCCGTCTGCGGGACGGAAGCGCAGCAGTCGCGCCGATGAACGGAACATGACCACGCGAATTTGCGCAGTACCATCTTTGAGGGTGAAGTAAAGATGCCCCGAATCCGGAGCGCGGAAATTGGAGATCTCGCCTTCCACCCACGCGTCAGCGTATTCGCGTTCGATATGGGTGCGAACTGACGCAACCAAGTCGCGAACCTTCCACACCCGGCGCTCGGGCGGGCGAAAGTTAAATCCCATCTGATCGGCGAGGGAAGACATTGAGGGCAGTGTACCCCAGGAGGCGGGAATTGTTGGGAGCCCTGAGGAAACGAAGCCCGGGAGCGGCGAGACTCCCGGGCGGGAACGTAGTAGACAAATCTAGTGGATCTGGAGGTGAAAAACGTCCGCGATCTGGAAGTTTGCGCGGTTGACCAATACCAGATTTCCGCCGACCACGACGTGCATATAGTTCGGAGGCGGAGGCGGGAACATGGCTTCCAATTCGTGCGGGCAGGGGTGCATTTGCACTCGCAGGCCCGGAGGCAGAGTTCCACGCACGACTAGTTGGCGTTCCAGGCCCGGAGGTAGGTGATCGCGCCTGGCAAGGCCGGGCGGCAGATGCGAATAGTGAGCCCGGTACCATCCGCGGGCCGCATCGCGATCCTGATCGTCGTAGCGGTCATGATCGTGGCCACGTGCATCGCCGTGTTGGTGACCGTTGCCGTGCTCCCGGTCGTTTCCATGATCGCGGGCATCGTCGCGATCGTGTTTGTCGTGACCGCGTCCCTGGTCCTGGGCGAAGGAGATGGTTGTGCCGAGCGCCAACGACAGAGCGGCAGCGGCTCCGACTCGAAACCAAAGCTTAGAAGACATAGGACTCCTCAATTTAGCGGCAATTAGAGGAGCCTACAGAGACTTGGCCTCGGCTGACAGGTTACGGTAGGTCAAGACCGACGAAAAGGTTGAACTGATGAAATTTAGGGGTTTGTAAGAATAACCTGGAACTGCCCTGATTTGTGATTTCTGACACCACCGCTGTTGGTTGCCAGAGGCTATAATCCATCCCCATGAATCTCGAACAAAAAGTCGCTGAGCTGAACAAGCGCAACCAACTCGCCGAGGATGGCGGGGGTGCCAAGCGCCGCGAGCGCCAGCACACAGAAGGAAAGATGTCGGCGCGCGAGCGGGTCGAGTTCCTGCTCGATGAGGGCTCGTTCGAGGAGACCGACAAACTGGTCACGCACCGGTGCAATGATTTCGGCATGACCGAGCAAAAAATCTACGGCGACGGATTTATCACTGGCTACGGCCGCATTGAGGGGCGGCTGGTCTATGTGTTTGCCCAGGACTTCACGGTGTTCGGCGGATCGCTGTCGGAGACGAATGCGGGAAAGATCGTGAAGATCATGGACCTGGCGGCGAAAATGGGCGCGCCGGTGATTGGGCTGAATGATTCGGGCGGGGCGCGGATTCAGGAAGGCGTGATGTCGCTGGCGGGGTATGCCGACATTTTCTTGCGCAACACGCTGTATAGCGGCGTGGTTCCGCAGATTTCGGCGATCATGGGACCATGCGCCGGAGGTGCCGTCTATTCGCCGGCCATCACCGACTTCGTGCTGATGGTCGACAAGACTTCGTACATGTTTATTACCGGGCCGGACGTAATCAAGACCGTGACCCTCGAAGAGGTCACCAAAGATCAGCTTGGTGGCGCCATGACGCACAACGAAACCTCAGGCGTGGCGCACTTTCTGGCGCACGACGACGCCGAGTGCCTTTCCATGGTGCGAGAGCTATTGAGCTTTATGCCGTCGAATAATCTGGATGATCCTCCGCGTAAAGTGTGCACCGATCCGATCGATCGTGCGGACGCGGCTCTCGACAAGATCGTGCCGGCACAGTCAAACCAGCCTTATGACATGAAAGACGTCGTGCATGCGGTGGTCGACGACGCTTATTTTTTTGAAGTGCAGGAGCACTACGCGAAAAACATTGTGGTGGGATTCGCGCGGCTTGACGGACGACCGGTGGGCATTGTCGCCAACCAACCCTCGGTACTGGCTGGAACGCTGGACATTAACGCTTCGGTAAAGGGCGCGCGATTTGTGCGATTTTGTGACTGCTTCAACATTCCGCTGGTGACGTTTGAAGATGTGCCGGGATTTTTGCCCGGTACTGCTCAGGAATACGGCGGCATCATCAAGCACGGAGCGAAGTTGCTGTTCGCATTTGCCGAGGCGACGGTGCCAAAGGTGACAGTGATTACTCGAAAAGCGTATGGCGGCGCTTATTGTGTCATGGCGTCGAAGCACATTCGCACGGATGTGAACTATGCGTGGCCGACCGCAGAGATCGCCGTCATGGGGCCAGAGGGGGCAGTGGACATCGTTTACAAGCGCGAACTCGACGCCGCGGCCAACCGGGAGCAAGTGCGCCGCGAGAAAATCGAAGAATTCCGGGATCGCTTTGCCAACCCGTATGCCGTCGCGGATCGGGGATTTGTGGATGCGGTTATCCAGCCGCGAGAGACGCGGAAGAAATTGATCCAGGCCTTGGCGATGCTCGAGACGAAGCGAGACAAGAACCCGCCGAAAAAGCATGGGAATATTCCGCTGTAATCCAGGTTCGGCGCCCAAGAGGCCCAGATGACAAAGCTTCTCTCCCTAGTTACCTTCTGCCTGGTGACACTGCCACTGCTCTCGCAAGATCCCGCTACTTCGCTTGCGACGCTTCCGCAGGCGAAAGACTACGTGCAACATCGGGTCTCCAGCTATGACCGCAGTGGAGGCAATGCGGACGCTCGCACCGTTGCGCCCGGGGAGACTATTACGCTGCTCGATGAGGCTGGGCCCGGTCTGATCAGCCATGTTTGGTTCACGATTGCCAGTGACGATCCCAATCATTTGAAGGCTTTGGTGCTGCGCATGTATTGGGACGATGAGTCGACTCCGAGCGTCGAAACGCCGGTGGGCGATTTTTTCGGACTCGGGCTGGGAGACTACCACCTCTACCAGTCGGTGCCGTTATCCGTCGGCTCCGACAAGGCACTGAACAGTTTTTTCCCGATGCCGTTTCAGAAACATGCGCGCATGACGGTGACAAATGAGGGATCGCGCAAAACCGACGCGTTCTATTTCAACATCGATTATCGCGCGTACCGCAAGCTGCCGCCTGGTGATTTGCTTTATTTCCACGCGCAATATCGGCAGGCCGCACCGGCGCATGGGTGGACTAACGATTGGCGTTCAAACGGCGACCCGCTGGTGGATGGGAAGAAAAATCTGAACGGCGAGGGCAATTACGTCTGGATGGAAGCGACGGGGCGCGGACACTTCGTCGGCGTGACCATGTCGGTGCTGCAGAATCAGGATAGCTGGTGGGGCGAGGGTGATGACATGTTCTTTGTTGATGGCGAGAGCACGCCCTCCATCAACGGAACGGGCTCGGAAGATTATTTTCTGGGAGCGTGGGACTTCGGGGGACATCCGTTTGCCTACGGATTATTTGGCGCGCCGGTGGTGGGGCAGGAACGCGCGGGCGGGCGCTGGTCGCTGTATCGCTTCCATCTGGACTCTCCGATTCCATTTACGAAATCACTGCGGGCAACCATTGAGCACGGCCACGCGAATCACCGCTCCGACAATTATTTCTCGGTCGCATACTGGTATCAGACCGAGCCGCACGCAGCGTTTCCGGCACTGCCTCAGTTGGAGCAGCGGATTCCGCGGATTTATGCGGTGGGTGGGCCGGGAAATGCGTCAAAATAGGCCGTCGCCAAGACGCACGTTGTTGTGGCTTGGCTGGCTCGACTGTCCCTCTTCACGGAACTACAGGTTGTAGCCCCGGACCTGCTCGTGGCCTGCAGCAAAAAGTAAGAGAGTTCCGAGGTGGTGTGGGGTCCATTCGTCTCGGCCAGTAGCTCGCGTTTGACCCTCGCTCGACCTGCTCTCGCTGCCTTCCCTTGCGGGGTGCCGCGCGCGATCTTCGCTTGGGCTCCGGGCTCACCGCCAACCGGATAAACCTACCCTACGCCTCGGAACTCTATCCTGCCTTCAACATTTCTTCTCGGTTCTCCTCAACCAGCGCTTTGCTATAGGCCCTCGCTCACCCTCCTTCCCAACCTTTCGATCAGGAAAGTGACTCCGCTTGAGCCCCGGACGCCGCACCAACTGGAAAAACTTAAGAAGCTGTCAAAGAACAATCCTGTTGTACTCTTTCTATTTTTCCCGTCAACGAAAAATCACGCCCCGTAACTACATGCATTTTCAATCGAGTGCAGCCCGTCCACAAGCCCATGACCGAATTTGGTGCAGGCGCCGAAACTATGGTTCCGGCAGACCCGTGCTGGACGCGGTCTTTGGCGCTCTCGATTGACAGGAATCGATGAAACCGCTGGGCAGGGTTTGGTTTATCGTTTGTGAAAATCAGGCACTTCCTGCGCCGGGCTTGAAGTTCGGCAGCCAAAGGTCGGGTCGAACTGCGTTGGCGGACTGCCGAGGCAGCTGTCCCCACATGATCAATTACACCTCTAGAGCATCTCTAGGCTCTCGTTCTCTAATTGCTTGTCGGCCTCGTCGGTGCCGGTCAGTTCGAAGGCATTGGTGAGCGCGGCTTTCCCTTTTTCCACGCTGGTGATGACGTAGGAGCAGCCGAACCAGTGGGCCTCGGCCAGGTCGGTCTTCGACCACTGAGCGGGATGATCCGGATGCGAATGGTAGAAGCCGATAATGTCTTCGCCGCGCTCGCGGCCCTCACGCTGGATCCGAACCAGTTCCTTGGGATCGATGTTGTAGCGGTTGTGAGCAGAGTCGGTGCGAGTGTTTCCGGCGCGGGCAGTGGAAGTGACGGCCCGCACCCCGTCGTCATCGATGTGACCGAGTAGGATACCGCAGCATTCGTGGGGATAGGTTTCTTCACCGTGTCGGCGAATGGAGTCGTAATCTTGACTGGAGATCTTCATCATGGGGTCTACACGATTCCGCAAAGTCAAAGACCCCACCCTAGCCGCAAAAGGCGCGGCTGGGATGGGGCACCCTGCGGTTTTGTAAAGCGGTTGGCAGCAATTTCATCCTTCGTTCCAGAATCTCTCGCTTAAATACTTGTCTCCGGAGTCGCAGAGGATGGTTACGATCACCGTTTCGCGGCCTTTCTTCAGCGGCAGCTCTCGGGCAATCTTCAGACTTCCGACGACAGCGGCTGCGGCGGAAATGCCCACCAGCAACCCGGCGTTGCGCGAGAGGTGGCGTGCCATGGCGTAGGCGTCTTCCGTCGCAATTTCGAGATTCTGATCTGCGAGTTGCGGATCGTAAATTCTCGGCACCATCGCGCTGGCCATATGCTTGGCGCCTTCGATTCCATGAAACGACGAGTCGGGCTGCAGTGAGACGCATTGCACGGCGGGATTCAGTTCTTTCAACCTGCGTGTGGTTCCGACAAAGGTTCCGCTTGTGCCCAGCATCGCAACAAAGTGCGTGACTCGGCCCTGCGTCTGTTGCCAGATTTCGTTCGCCGTGCCGTGGTAGTGAGCCTTCCAGTTGGCTTGGTTCGAATACTGATCGGCGTAAAAGTATTGCTCGGGATGCTTGCGGGCCAGTTCGCGCGCCATGCGAATCGCTCCGTCAGAGCCGTCGGCCGGATCGGTATAGACGATGTTGGCGCCATATCCTTGAAGGATCTGCTTGCGCTCGCGCGAGACATTTTCCGGCATGCACAGCGTGACCGGGAATCCTTCGGCCGCGCCCAGCATGGCGTAGGCGATGCCGGTGTTGCCACTGGTGGCATCGAGCAGAATCTGGCCGGAGCGCAACAGACCGCTGCGGCGGGCTTCGGCTACGATGTTGGCCGCGGCGCGATCCTTAACCGAACCACCGGGGTTGTACCACTCGGCCTTACCCAGCAGTGCTACGCCCGGCAGGTCGGCAGTGACAGCATCGAGACGCAACAGCGGAGTATTGCCGATCCGCTCGATCAGGCTGTGGCCAAGCGTTTCGCCCAGTCCCAGGGCCGCTTCGCGCGGGCTGTCAGGAACTGCCGCGGGCGACTTTGCTGCCACTCTTGTAGATCCGAATGCCATGGTTGAACCGGCGACACCGTGACCAACGTAACGTGCTATGTGTCCTGAAACAGGATATGTAGTAGGTTGTTTAGATGAATCAGTTTCGCCCGGCGATGCAGCTCCTGTAAAGTTACGCCCGATCTTATAAAGAATGCATCTAATCGACGATCATAGGCCGGCAAGGAAAGGTTAGGGAAACGCAATGGCCAAAACAGTTGAAGCACGAACCTACGAGGAAGCGTTGGCTTGGGTGCGCGACCAGGGGTTCGACGTGACGGACGCGCCTGGAACCAATGGACGTGTGTTTCTGCGTAAATACAACGTGTCGGCGGCAATCCAGAAGGGGCCCGATGACTCGGTGAAGATTTTCGCCTACCCCGGCTACCTGATTGGAAGCGAGATTTCGAAGCTGGTCAACCGCGGATACCAGCAATTTCTCAAGACGTCCAAGACTGAAATCCCGGCTACAGCCGACCATCTGAAGGCGCTTCAGGCTTTCTCTGAAGAGTTGAAGGAAGCGCTTGGTCTGCCGAGCCTGTATAACGAATCGCTGGGAACGGTGAGTGAGTCCTACCAATACGACCGCATTGAGAATCGAGACAAGGCACCCGTAGATCGCCCGAAGCGTCCTTGGGAAGTTGCTGGAAAAGCGGCCGCCGCGGGAGCGAAAAAGAGCCGAGCGTAGAGAAATTTCGTCCAGACCCAATCCAAATCGAAGGTCCTCTATAGGGCGGCCGGCACTCTTGTTCCATCCCGCCGCGCACCACCCGTTACCGAACTCCGAGAAGAATGTCGACTGTCAACTGGTCGAGCTTTTCATACGGCAGGCTCTTCTGCAGGATCGCGTCTTTGTCGAAGACATGAGACAACAATGAGGCTGATCCCCTGTCTGAGTACTGGCTTGCTTTCGGAGTGCCGGGGACCGCAGCGGAGATTTCTTTGAGAATGGCCTGGATCTCCTGGTTGGCGTTCCAGCGAGCGGCCTTTTCCTTGAGAATCAAATAGGTCCGCATGCAGCCGCGGGCAAAGTCTTTGACCCCGTCGTAATCCTCAGTGCGGTAGGCATGAGCGTCAAAATGCCGCGGTCCGTCGTAGGCGACATCTTCCAGAAATTTAACCAGCCAGAATGCAGACTTGGGATTGGCTGAACCGAAACGTAAATCCTGATCGTAGCGTCCGGGCGCTTGATCGTTCAAATCGATATGGAATAACTTCCCGGCTTCCCACGCCTGCGCCACTCCATGCATGAAGTTGAGTCCCGCCATTTGTTCGTGAGCGACTTCAGGATTGACCCCGACCATTTCAGGATGATCGAGCGTCGGAATGAAGCCCAGGTAATGGCCGGTGGTCGCCATGTAGATATCGCCGCGGGGCTCATTGGGCTTAGCTTCCAGGGCGAAGCGGTACCCATATTTTTTAGCGATGTTGTACTCGCAGAGATAATTGACGGCTTCGCGCAGGTGTTTCACGGCCTGGTCGGCGCGGCGGCAGGCATCGGTCTCGACGCCTTCGCGGCCTCCCCACAAGACAAAGACTTTCGCCCCCAGTTCGGCGCCGAGATCCATGGCATGGAGAGTTTTCTGCAGGGCGTAAGCGCGCACCTCGGCATCGTTGGCGGTAAAAGCGCCATCGCGAAATACGGGATGAAAAAACAGGGACACGGTCGCCATGGGAACGACGATTCCGCTTTCCTGGCAAGCCTTACGGAATTCTCGAACGATACGATCGCGTTCGGCAGGCGACGCGTCAATCGGAACCAGATCATTGTCGTGCAAGTTGACGCCCCAGGCACCGATCTCACCGAGCACTGATGCGATTTCATTGGGAGGCATGGTGCGACGCACGACGTCGCCGAACGGATCGCGGCCGCGATTTCCGAGCGTCCACAATCCGAACGAGAACTTGTGTTCCGGCTCCGGCTGATAGGTCCCGTTTCCCTTGCTCGTCAAGTTGCCCTTGGCTTTAGCGATCACGTTATTTTGCCTCCGATGGATTCAAAGCCGGCGGAGAAGCAGAAATCTTCCCCACAAGATCTTCATCAGCCTTATTGTGCAATTCCTGGACCTTGTGCAGTTCCTTCTCCGCCTCCGCTGTCTTGCCCTGGGCCTGATATAAGCGCCCCAGCTGATAATGGACATCGGGAACCGCGGGATCGAGCACCACGGCACGAAGAAGTGCTGCCTGGGCGTTCTTATAGTCTTTTTTCTGCATGTAGATGGCGCCCAGATCGACATAGACGATGCGCAGGTCTTTGTTGAGGTTCATCGATCGTTTGAGCAGGGAAAGGGCTTCGTCGGGATGGTTGCTCTTCCATTCGATGTCCCCGAGATAAGCCAGAGCCTGGGCATGTCCGGGATCGAGAGTTAGCTCGCGCTCGAATTCCTGCCTGGCTTCGTCATATTGTTGCGATTTCCAGTGCAGATAGCCGAGGCCGAAATGAACGTTGGGCTCGCTGGGAGAAATCTTCGCGGCCCGCTCGAACTCGGTGATGGCTTCACTGCTCCTCCCCAAGCCGTCGAGGGCTTCGCCGGTAAGCACATGGGCTTGAGCCGAATCCGGGTTCTGCTCCTGAATTCGGCGGAACTCTTCCTCCGCGCAATCGAACTTGCGAGCCCACAGGCAGCTTTGCGCTAGCACCTGATGAAGTTCCGCATTGGTCGGATCAGCCTTGGCTGCTGGTTCAAGAAATTCCGAAGCGAGATCAAATTTTCGGGCACCGAAGTAACTCAAGCCCAGAAGCGTTCGGGCCTGCGGGTTGGAAGGATTTGCTGACAACGCGGCGTGAAGGGCATTTGCGGCCGCAGGGAAGTTGCCTTGCTTGAATTCCGCAAGGCCCAGGTTTAGTTCGACGCCTGGCAACTTCGGGTTAAGTTTCAGAGCTTTGCGATAGGCGGATATCGCTTCCTGATACTTTTGTTCTTTCGAGAGCACAAGGCCCAGGCTAGCGTACGCTGCAGAGTCGTTCGAATTGCGCTCGATGACTGCCTGCCAGGCCTTCGCGGCCTCGGACAACTTGCCTTGCTGCTGAAAAGCGATCGCGTCCTCCGGAGTTTGGGCCATCGCCAATGCCGATAGGACGATTGAAGCGAGCATTCCTACAACTAAAAAGCGTTCGAGTTTCCAGTTCATCATGCTGATCTGCTGCTGCATCAGAATACTACGGACCGTGACGGGCAACTGAGATGGCCATTCCGCAGACCCAGTGCCCTCATCGCTCGTCTCGTTTGCTCTGTCTGAACGATTAGGGCTTAGTTAGCGAGCGGTGGGCGGCGCGGCCACTTTCACGTCTCGGAAAAAAGAGAAGCCCCGCTCACAGGATGCTTACTGCGAGCGGGGCCGAGTTACTGACCATCGTGGATTAGAAATACAGCTTCAATCCGAGCTGAATTTCTCTCGGGTCGTGCGCGGAGGTGACAGCACCGAAGTTGCCAGAGGAGAACGTGGTGCTCACGTTGTTGAATTCTGTGTGGTTGAACGCGTTGAAGAATTCAGCACGGAATTCTAATTTGCTGCCGCGCGACTCGCTAAACAGGAAACTCTTGAATAGCGAGAGATTCCAGTTCTGACGGCCCGGACCACGCAGCGCGTTAAAGGGTTCGTTCCCCCATGCTCCTGCAACCGTAGGCGCGAATGCTGACCCGTTGAACCAGCTCTTAACCGTCTTCGGATAGCCTACGCTTCCGCCTACGTTGGGCCGGTTGTTCGAGTTGGGGACGATGTTGCTGATGTTGCCGGTTCCGATGAGCGAACCCGTGCAGCTAGCCGGATTGTTCGCCCCCTGAGCGCAGTTGCTGATGCCGCCTTCGGAGATGTTAAGGGGTTCACCCGACTGTAGAGTGACGATCCCCGACATTCCCCATCCGCCTATCGTCGATCGCAACAATTTGTTCGAGCTGTCCTTTAAGAAGGGAATCTCATAAACAAAGTTGACGAAGGCGATGTGCAAGCGGTCCAGTCCCGACGGCCCGAGGTCGTAGGCGTGGCTGTAAGGATTAGAGACGTTATTCAAGTCGCCCACACCGTTCGCTGAAGTAGCTGGATCATAGGCCTTGGAGAGTGTGTAAGCGGCTTGCAGTGTGAGATCACGCCTTACCTGGCTGTGGATCTCCATCTGGAGACCATTGTAGTGCGAGTTCTGTACGTCCTCCGACATCTTGATGGAATTGAATCCCAAATAGGGGACTCGCGTGTTGAAGTCGGCATTGTTGTTTAGGAACAGAGCACCGAACTGGCTTGGGTCCGGAAGGTTGTTTTCGCGATAGTCGTTCTGATGGCGGTTCTGGTTTCCGACGTAACTCACGGAGAACATCGAGCGCTCTCCCAGTGCATGCTGTACTCCAAAGCTGTACTGGTAGCTGACTGGCAGCTTGTTCTGAATTCTGTCGAGGCCCGTGATGCTGGCCACCGTGATCGGCGCCACCAAAGGAGTGTCGTTGGCCAAGCTGGTGGAAGGATTCTCCAGTTCGACGTTGGGAAAGCTCACGTTCGTGCTGAAGGGAACGTTGGCGCCGGCATTATACATGTCGTTGCCTTGAATGCGCTCGTACATGGTGCCGAAGCCGCCGCGCAAGACGGTTTTGCCGTTGCCGGTCAAATCATAGGCGAAGCCAACACGCGGACCGAAGGTAGCCCAGTGGTTGTTTACCAGTCCCTTCGGAACACCTGGGGTAACGCCCGGGATCCCAATGCCGTTCAGATAGAACTGGTATCCCTTCAGAATCGGATTGGAGCTCGTGCCGAGGCCGGGACTGTTCGGTGCGATGTTCGTCCCACTAGCGTTCGCAAAAATCGGCGCATCAGCCGGGTTGTAGAGGTTGGGGTAGAAGTTACCCATGCGGTTGTTGGCTTCGTAGGTATGCGGCACGCCGTCCCAGCGCAGACCGAGATTCAAGGTCAAACGATGGTTTACCCGCCAGTTGTCTTGAACGTAGGCGGCGTAAGAAACTGCGTTCCAGAAGCCGTGATCCTGCACGGCCAGTTCGCCATAAGACGAAGCTGTACCCAGCAGGAAGTCGGCAAAATCATTCCCGCTGAAGTTGTTGTTGAAGGTGAACGACCCCTGCGTGTTGCCGAAGAGGTCCTGGACTTTCTTGTATATCGCCCAACTGGCGCCCATCTTGAGCTGGTGTGCTCCCTTGGTCCAGGATATATCGTCGCGGACCTGGTAGTCGTCCGCCTTATTTTTCCATGGCCAACTGGCGGTGGTGTAATCGGTACCGTTGTAACCGTTGAGGTGGATTTCCGGAATCCGATCGTCGTTGTTGGGGCCGCTGAAAATGCGATTGGAGGTGAACCCGCTGGGCCGAGCAATGTGGCCCGTGGGCAAGATGGCGATGCGGTTTCCGTTGTAGTTAAAGGCAACCTCGTTCAGTAGCGTGGGACTAATGACGTAGGTGGTGTGGATCACGCCACTATAGGAGGGGTTCCCGAATGTGTTGCTAGCGGTCGGAACGTTATCGCCGCTCCACATTGAGGTTCCGAAGTTTTGCGCGATCTGCTCCGCAAGGAAGTGACCGAAAATAGAAAACTTGCTGCCGAAATTGTGGTCGATGCGGACGATTTCTTCCCGCACATGGGTAGGTACGTTATTTCCGCCGAGAAACTCAGGCTGACCGCTAGTGGGATCGACAGCATTATTCGCAGGGAAGATACCGGCTTGGAGCAACGCTGCCGAGTTCGGATCGATCATGCAAGACGGAATAGTGTTGTTCGGAAACTTCTGGCCGGGCACGACTCCAGCCGGGGCCGCCCGACCGGGACAGTTCCTATAGAGGAACGACGACGAGACACTGTTTGGAACCGTGATCGGGAGACTGCTGGGTAATGCACCGCCGTACCAGGCAGTGCTCGGTACTGTCTGTTTTAGCGTTTGCCCTTGAATCAGGCTGCGCCATTCCATGTTGTAAAAGAAGAAAGTCTTGTGTTCCTTGGCCCAGAAATCGACAGGGCCGCCGCCGTTGAAACCGTAAGTATTGAAGCGCAATTCGGCGACTTTGTTTGGAGAGGGGTTGAAGTAGTTGCGGGCATCGAGGGCATCGTTGCGCAAGAACTCCCAGGCGGAAGCATGGTATTGCTTGGTCCCAGACTTGATAACAGCGGTCATGGTGGCCGAGGAGGATAGGCCAAACTCGGAACTGTAGTTCGACGTCATCTCGCGGAATTCGGCAATGGCGTCAAGGGAGGGCATGACGTCAGAACCGCCGGCACCACCACGGTCATCGCTTTCTGCCCCATCGAGCAGATAAAGATTGTGGCTTTCGCGCATGCCATTAAAGCTCACGTTGGCGTCGCCGCCGACCGGAGTCGGAATCTGAAAATCGCCCTGCCCGCTGGAAGCGCCTGGAGTCAGGGAGATGAGCGAGTACATGCTACGGCCGTTAGTGGAGAGCTGACTAAGCTGCTGACCGGTAATAACGTCACTGACCTCGCCGTTGTCCGCTTGCACTGCTATGGCGGCAGCTTCCACCGTAACCTGCTCCGATGTACTGCCCACTTGGAGTTTGAAGTCGACACGCGCACGATCGTTTACGTTGAGCACGACGTCCTTCTGCTCAACCACCTTAAACCCCGCACCCTGGGCGCGTACCGAGTAACGGCCAATGTGAAGGTCGGGAACCACGAATTGCCCGTCGCCACTGCTTGTCAGGCTGCGCACCTGGCCAGTTTCAACGTTGGTAACGGTTATAGCCGCGTTGGGAACCGCGGCGCCAGACGGGTCGGTAACGGTGCCGACGATGGTTGCTTCCTGTGCCAAGGCGTGAGCGGCACAAAGCACAAAAAAAACCGCAAGGAGAACTGCAAGGCGTAAGCCGGAGCGTTTCATTGCTGCGCCAAAACTCCCGGCAAACGTGGGCGAGAGGGATTTCATGTGAAGCCTCCGAATTAGATGGTCGCGATCAGTCGCGGATGTCTAATGAACAGGGTTGGGACTTCCTCGAGCAACGTAAACGTTCACGTTCTTACATCCAGGCGAACAGCGTTGTCAAGCAGAAAATCGATATCGTAGTAGAGATTCCATGGCTCACGATGCCTAAACAACGCCTAAAATGGCGTTCTTCTGACTCGCAAAATGCGCACCTGCCCGGCGTAACTTGTAACAAACTCCGCAAGATACGGGTTGTTATGGGGACACAAGATACGTATTGTTATGGGGCACAAATGATAATGGAGGGTCCCGCTTTTGGCAGCCGATGATAGGGGTAGCGCTCTTGATGCTGGACTCTTTATCTCCTGCGTTTTTCCACCTCTCCAAAGAACTTCATCAAGCTTGAATCGAGCTGGAGTCCAAGTTTGGCAGCGCGTTTTCTTACTAAGTGGATTTGTTGTTGGCGGATTCGTTCCTCGTAATACTCAGTCCCTTTATCGACTATCGACGTATGCTTGACCATGCTCAGCATGCGATAGACGGGTCGGCAAGTGGATCAGCCATCGCAGTGATGGCCTTTGGAGCCCGCAGCTTGGTGCGCAAACGGCGGTACTGAGCACTCGGGTAGCTGCGGCTTCAATCAGCGTGTTGGCGGCCTGTCGCGGCGCGGTTGACCACGCGGCGCGTACCTCTTCCGCCTACCTTATGTCCAGTAATACGGTTATCTGAGCATCGCCACACTTCGACTCTAAACAACGGGCTGCAGCATGTCACGGCGGGCGTGGACCTCCCCCGCGTTGACGTCGACGTCATGGTAGCTCAAACGCTGCTCAGCGAAGTTGGACTGGACGTGAGTCGGGGAAACCGAGTCACACTTCGCCTCTTGGTTGGGGTCCTGTACATCGCTCTTACGTCCCGGTAGGTTTTGGGTGCGTCGCGCATTACCAGATCGACTTCGAAGCCATATTTACCGGGGGGAAACAGGAAAAACCTTTGAAATACGGGTGTGGCGTATACTCGGCGCTGCGACGGATTCCGTCCTCTGCCAGAAGGGGTATTCCTCGAGGGTGTGGAGTCTAACAAGCGAAGGGAGGAAGCTTCGATGCCTCAACGAATGACGCCATTAACTTACTTTTTGCTGGGCGCAGTATGTTCAGCCGCCGTATGGGGACAGACGGGCGGGCCGGCCAATCATTCAGCCGAGCCTGAGTTTCCGGTGACCCTCGAACAAACCATAACTTCGGGCAAAACTCCGGTCGGGACTAAAGTTCAGGCGAAGCTAGCCATAGCGACTTTGGTGAATGGCACAGTAATTCCGAGAAGTGCAGTTCTTGCCGGAGAAGTGATCGTATCAGTGGCGAAGTCGGCCACAAATCCAGCGCGTCTTGCGGTTCGGATGGACTCGGCGCAGTGGAAGAATGGTTCGGCCGAAATCAAGGCTTATCTAACCCGGTGGTATTACCCATTGAAGGACGAATCAGGACTGAATCTGCAGTACGGGCCGACGCAATCGCCGAAAAGCTCTTGGGACGGAAAGGGCCAGTACCCAGATCAGAATTCCCCAGCTTACAAACCTTTTCCGGGGAGCGACTCGCAAAGGCCATCCTCAGTTCCCGAGACTCCGTCCTCCACCACTTCAAACCATCGTGTCCTGATGAAAGATGTAGAATCCGCGGCGGATAACGACGGCACCCTGGCGATCGTCTCCAAGCGGTCCAACATTAAACTCGACAAATTGACAACGTATGTCGTGGCGGCGGGCGATTTGCCCTCGGCGAAGTAATGGATTTCGACAACGTGGACCTGCGGCTGCGGGCCTAGAATCACCCCGGCTGAATTGCTCTTCTGTGCGCGGAATTGCTCTTCTTGACCGCGTGATTACGCTGTGTTACAAGCGTCGGTCGACCGTAATCGTTAACGCAACAATTTCTATCAAGCCACGAGCACTCCTGGCAGCCGCTGGCCGCTGGGGATGCGCAGGAGATTCTCCCATGGAAACTCGTATTCGCACCACGTGTCAGATCGCGGCATTCTTTCTGTTCTTCATAATAGTTCGTGCCACGGCGCAGACGACGAGTGGCGCCCTCTATTCGGATCCCTCGCAGCCCATCAAGGTGAGAGTGGATGACCTAGTAAAGCAGATGACTCTCGAAGAGAAGGCTTCGCAATTAGTGAACCAGGCGCGCGCGATTCCGCGGCTGCAAGTCCCGGCCTACGACTGGTGGAGCGAGGCTTTACATGGAGTGGCGAACGCTGGAACGGCCACCGTGTTCCCCGAGCCGATTGGGTTGGCCGCCACGTTTGACGGTCCTCTGATCCATGAAATGGCAATCGTGATCGGTACCGAAGCGCGCGCGAAACATGACCAGGCAGTGAAGGCCGGGCGGCGGGACATTATGGAAGGGCTGGACTTCTGGTCGCCCAATATCAACATCTTCCGTGACCCCCGCTGGGGG
>Ga0210406_10001018_pt1 | contig 35885 bp, 36 predicted proteins | sample IncBWC30MmetaG_FD_155454 | JGI IMG/M metagenome (GOLD analysis project Ga0210406, IMG submission 155454) | Forest soil microbial communities from Barre Woods Harvard Forest LTER site, Petersham, Massachusetts, United States - Inc-BW-C-30-M | ecosystem: Environmental > Terrestrial > Soil >... | reverse complement strand
GTGACCTCGCCATAGAGCGCGGCCGTCAGGCCAAAAATCAGGCCGCCTTCGATCTGCGCCACGACCGTGTCGGGATTGACGGCGATCCCGGTATCCACCACCGAAGTCACGCGACGCAACAGCACTTCGCCCTGCTGGTCGATCTCGGCCTCCACGATCGTGGCGATGAAGCTTGCGAACGACGGCTGCACGCATATGCCGCGCCCGACACGGGCCGGCAGCGCATCGCCCCAACCGGCCTTCGCTGCCGCGAGGTTGAGCACCGCCAGAAAGCGCGGCTGCTTTCCCAGCATCGAGCGGCGGAATTCGAGCGGATCCTTGCCGGCCTTGCGCGCGAGCTCATCCATCGCACATTCGACCGCAAACACATTGTTGTTGGGGCCGACGCCGCGCCAGAACCCGGTCGGCACCGCGGGCGGTTCGGCCTGCACATATTCGACATGGAAGTTCGGAATGTCGTAAGGCATGTCGACGGCGGCATCGACGGCGTCGATGTCGATACCCTTCTGGAACGCCGGCGGCAGCCAGCGCGCCAGGATGGCCGAGCCCGCGACCTTGTATTTCCAGCTGACGATCTTGCCATCGGACAGGGTCGCCGCGATCGTGTCGCGATAGACCGGACGGTAGACATCGTGCTGGATGTCTTCCTCGCGGGTCCACACCACCTTCACCGGTCCGTCCACCTGCTTGGCGATACGGACCGCGGCGACCACCATGTCGGGCTCGAGCTTGCGGCCAAAACCGCCGCCGAGCAGATGGTTGTTGACGATCACCTTGTCGACGGCGAGCCCAGCGGCCTTGGCCGCTTCCGACTGCACCCGGCTCACGATCTGCGTGCCGGTCCAGATTTCGCAGGAATCGCCCTTGAAATGAACCGTGGCGTTGATCGGCTCCATCGTCGCATGCGCCAGAAACGGCAGTTCGAACGACGCCTCGAATTTCTCGCCGGTCGCAAGCCCCTTGGCGATATCGCCGACCGATTTCGCCACCGCGCCGTCCTTCTCCGAGGCCGCGCGCAAATCCTGCCAGATGTCCCTGGAGTTCAACTTGGCGTTCGGGCCTTCGTCCCACTCGATCTTGAGCGCCGCGAGGCCCTTCTTGGCCGCCCACATGTGATCGCCGACCACGGCGACCATGTCGTCCAGCACGACGACCTTCTGCACGCCCGGAATCTTCTTGGCGGCGGTGTGGTCGACCTTGCCGACCTTGCCGCCGAACACCGGGCATGCCGCTAACGTTGCGAATTTCATGTCCGGCAGCATCGCGTCGATGCCATAAACGGCCTTGCCGTTGACCTTGTCCGGGGTGTCGAGTCGCTTCAGCGGCTGGCCGATATAGACGAAATCCTTCACCTCCTTGAGCGCGACGTCTTTTGGCGGCGTCTGGCCAACCGCGGCAACCGCCAGCGCGCCATAGGAGAGTTTCCGTCCGCTTGCGGTGTGCGTCACTTCGCCTTTCGACGTCGTGCAGCTTGCCGGCTCGACCTGCCACTCTTGCGCGGCCGCCTGCACCAGCATGGCGCGGGCATTGGCGCCGGCGCTGCGCAGCGGCTTCCAGAACGCCCGGATCGAGTTGGAATTGCCGGTGACCTGGAGGCCGAACACCGGATTGCCGTAGAGCTTGTCGTTGGGCGGCGCATGCTCGAGCGTAACCTGCGCCAGGTCGGCGTCGAGTTCTTCCGCCAAAATCATGGCAATCGAGGTGTAAACGCCTTGTCCCATCTCGACCTGCGGCATGACGAGCGTGGTGCGCCCGGTCTCATCGATGCGGATGAAGGCGTTGGGCGCAAACTTACCGTCGGTCACGTCGGGCGGCTGCACCGGTTCGTTGACCGCGCGAACGGGAAGATGGAATGCGAGCAGGAAGCCGCTCGCCAATCCACCTGTCAACAGCGTGCGGCGCGAAACCGTGGTTGACATCTTTTCAGTGATGATCATGGCGCACTCCTACGACTGGCGTCCGGAGGCGGCCTGCTTGATGGCCGCGCGAATTCGCACATAGGTGCCGCAGCGGCAGATATTTCCCGCCATCGCGGCATCGATGTCGGAATCGTCTGGGTTAGGTGTGGCCGCAAGCAGCGCCGCCGCCGACATGATCTGGCCCGACTGGCAATAGCCACACTGGATCACTTCGAGATCGAGCCAGGCCTTTTGCACCTTCGCGCCGGCGGGTGAGCTGCCGACGCCTTCGATCGTTGTCACCGCGCGATCGCGCACCGCGCTGACCGGGAGCACACAGGAACGCACCGGTTTGCCGTCGATGTGGACGGTACAGGCGCCGCATTGCGCGATGCCGCAGCCGAATTTCGTTCCGGTCAGCCCAAGGATATCGCGCAGCACCCAGAGCAGCGGCATGTCGGGAGGAGCATCAAAGGATTTTGGTTCCCCGTTAATTGTCAGCGTGGTTGACATATGAGCCTCCAATTCAACGGCCGCGGGCAGCGGACACGTTGGCGACGTCAAGAAATTTTATCGCGCGGGATCAGTTAGGGAGCGAGGAGATTTGTCGCAACGCTGAACCACGCGGCCGCCGAAGGTGACGACTGCTCTCACGCAATCGTGCTGAATGAGGGCGTCTTCCTCGGCTAGCCGATATGATGCCTGTCATCCAAGTCAAGCAACGACATTTCAGTCAACCCTCGCATGCGCTACCCGGCCAGACGGCCGGGCAATCATGCCGGGCTGGAGGGATGATCGGCGCCAATATTGTTGTGATTTTGGCGGATCGCCTGCTCAGGACTGCCGAAAGCCCATGCGGAACGCGCCCCAGTGCCGGCCGCGAATACAGATCGGCGAGGAGAGGTCCTTCATCAGCACGAAATTGCCGCCGCCCATGTCGCGCCGGTAGGTCTGCAGCAGGAACGGTTTTGTGTTCGCCGCCACCTTCTTCACTGCCCGATCTTTGAACAGCCGCCGGTTGCGGCAGTTGGCGTTGTTCCAGACCGGATCGGTTCCCTGCGGCAGGCGATAGTTCGGATTGTGGGTCGGCAAATAGCCGCCCTTGGCCCAGGCGACACAAAACACGGTGCGCGGATCGGATTTCTGGATCGGATCCTGGATCGGCGGCAGGATGCGATCGGTGAACTCGACATAGTTGGTGAGGTACTGCTTGGGGTTGGTGCCTGGAATTTCGCGGTAGTTCTCGTCCATCAACTGATCGACGCTGATCTCGCCGCGCGCGATGGCCGCTTCGAACGCATCCGAAATCCGCTTCGCGGTGTCGATGACGGTGCGGATCAGCGGCGCGTCGGATGTCGCCACCCCGCTGTCGGCGATCAGCGCGATCAGCGCCTCGGAGACGTCGAGCAGTTTCGCTACCCTCTCGTCGGCGTTCTTCAGGTCGCTCGACGACAGATCGACGCCCTTGGCGAGATGGCCGAGCTCGTCGATCACCATGTCGCAATGGGCGAGATTGGAAGTGGCCGCCTTGGCCACGCCGTCGATCTCCTGGCCGACCGAGGTGAAGCCTTTCTGCACGCGGACGATAATGCCTTGAATCTGCTCGGCGCCTTCGCCGGCACCCTTGGCGCGCAGCGAGGCGTCGCTGCTCTCGCCGATCAGGCTGCCGACCTGGCCGTCAAGATCGCGGACGGTCTCGCCGATCTGGTGGGTTGCTTGCCGGGTCGCTTCCGCAAGATTCTTCACCTCGCTGGCGACGACGGCAAAGCCCCTGCCCGCGGCGCCGGCTCGCGCCGCTTCGATGGTCGCATTCAGTGCGAGCAAATTGGTCTGCTTGGCGATCGCCTCGATCGATCCGGACACCTTGGCAACCTGCGCCAGCGCGCTGCCGACTGCGCCGAGTCTCGTTTCGATACGGCCGACCGCTTCGATCAGTTCGGCGATATGCTTGACCGCGGTGTCGACCGCGGCGCGCGATTGGGTGATTTCGCCGACGGCGGCGGTGGTCGCCGTCTGCACCGCCTGCGAGGCGTTGGCGATATCGTGGTTGGCGGAGACCATCGTCTCAGCGGTCTTTTGCAGATGTCCGAACCGCTCCGATTGGGTGGAAACGCGGTTGGCTACTTCCTGCACATTGCCGGCCACGTCGGCGAGCTCGACCCCGAGGCCGCCGATTTTATTGGCGAGTTGATCGACCAGCCGCTCGCTCGCCGACGGCACGGCCGCAGCCGTCTCAAGGTTCGCGGGCTTTGCGTTCATAGCTTGTACGCGGTGCGGAAGCCGCCCCAGTGCCGGCCGTTGACGCGGATCGGCACGTCGATCTCGCGCATCATCACGGTTTTGCCGTTGCCCATGTCGCGGGCGTAACTCTGGATCAAATAGGAGCGCAGATTTCGGCCGGCGGCGAGCCCGGCGGTATCGTTGAAGATGCGGCGATTGCGGCTGTTGGCGGTGTTGTAGGCAACATCGCCGAGCCGCTGCGGATGCGAGTAGACCTTGTTGTGCACCGGCAGATAGCCGTTGCGGTCGATCATCACGCAGAACACCATGCGCGGATCCTTGGCGAGGAAGGCTTCCTGGAACGGCGGCAGCGCGCGGTCGGCCCAATCGAGAATTTTGGTGCGGTGCTGAAGCGGGGTGGTGCCTGATATCTCGACGTAATTGGTGTCGAACATGTCCTCGACGGAGATCGTGCCGCTCGCGACCGCGTCCTCGAAAATTCTGGTCAGCGCGAGGCCGGCTTCCATGGCGCGGGTGACGAATTCGGTGTTCTCCTCGCGGATCGACCACAGCTTGTCTTCGATCTTTTCGCTTAGCGCGGCATCCGTCGCCTCGAACCGTGCCTGCGCGCCGGCCTTTGAATGCTCGCTGATGCGAATCCTGCATGCGCCGACGCTCTCCAGCGTGGCGTTGAGGCTTTGGTTCGGCGGCAGTCGCTCGGCGTCAGGTCCGCAGATCAGGATACCTTCCATGGAAATCTCATATACCGGAGCCGCGATCACACCGCGCGCGGTCTGGATTTCCATTTTCAGGTTGCACGGCAGCCGTTCGCGCTTGCGGAGGTCTGCGCGGTCGCCCTGACGCAACAGCACCGCGCAGCGCGACTTCAATTTCTGTGCGAAGATGGTAACGGCCTTGCCGGCGCTGGCGACATTCTCGCCATGCGCCTCGGCCTCCCTGGTCGCGCTGTCGATTTCGCTGGCGCTGTCGCCGACCGAGACGATGAAGCAGGAGGCGGAGGCAGCGTTCTCCGACATCTCGCCGGTCGTTGAGCTCTGCTCCGCCACCGCGCCGCTGACATTTTCGAAAACGGGGCGGATCGCCTCGATCGCCTGCGAAATCCGATGTACCGCGTCCGCCGAGCCCGCGGCGTCCTTTTGCAGCGCCTGGATATTCTTGGTGATCTCCTTCGTGGCGTTCTGGGTTTGCACCGCGAGCGCCTTCACTTCGGTCGCAACCACGGCGAAGCCGCGCCCGGCTTCGCCAGCCCGCGCCGCTTCGATGGTGGAATTGAGCGCGAGCAGCGTGGTTTGTCGCGCGATCTGCGCGATCAAATTGACGACATTGCCGATCGCGGCCGAGGATTCGCGCAGGCGGTCCACGATGTTCCGGGCTTCCTGGGCGGCAGCGCTGGCCTGATCGGCAAGCTTGCCGGCGTCGCGCACTTGCGTGCCGATGCCGTGCGCCGACTGGGTGAATTTTTCCGCCACCTGCGCGAAGGTGGTCGCGGTACCCTGGGCGGCGCTGGCTCGCCCGGTCAGCGCGTCGGTGCGTTGGCGGATGGTGGAGAGGGTCGCTGCGGCAGCTTCGGCGCCGCCGGCGACCGAGTTGGCCGCGCGCTCGAGCTGGCGGATCATCGCGCCCAGTTCGAGTTCCAGAAGTTCAAGGATTTCCTTTGCCGAATCGCTCTCGGCGGCAGTGGGAACGTCGCCAGGCGCAGCCGGCGTGGCCGCCTCCGGCTCGATGGCAGCCGCAGCCGATTCGGGCAGCCGCTTTCGAAACAAACCGAACGCCATGGATCTCTCGTGGACAGCCGGAAAAGTAGGGCCGCATCCTCTCATCCGGGCGTGAAGTCAGGGTTAACGATTGCCTCATAATCCGGCAGGCCGCGCTGCTTTCATTGCCGAAACGGCCGCCAAGTCTTTGATTTTGGTCATTGTCGGGCCTATAACGCCGCGCTTTCCACCCCTTAGCTCCCGGACGATTCCAAAGAGACCCCGCATGGCTGGCCATTCCCAATTCAAGAACATCATGCACCGCAAGGGGCGGCAGGACGCCCAGAAGTCGAAACTGTTCGGGAAGCTGGCGCGAGAAATCACGGTCGCCGCCAAAATGGGCCAGCCCGACCCGGCAATGAATGCGCGGCTGCGCGCCGCAATCATTTCCGCCCGCCAGGAAAACATGTCGAAGGACTCGATCGAGCGCGCCATCAAGAAGGCCATTGGTTCTGACGGCGAGAACTACGACGAGATCCGTTACGAGGGCTATGGCCCGGGCGGCGTCGCGGTCATCGTCGAGGCGTTGACCGACAACCGCAACCGCGCGGCGTCCGATATCCGCTCCTATTTCACCAAGTCAGGCGGCAATCTCGGCGAAACCGGGTCGGTCGCCTTCATGTTCGATCGCACCGGCATCATCGAATTTGATCAGGGCGTCGCCTCCGACGACGCGATGCTGGACGCGGCGATCGAGGCCGGCGCGGACGACGTGATCTCAAGCGAGAGCGGCCACGAAATCTACGCCTCGCAGGAGAGTTTTCGGGAAGTGGCGAAAGCGCTGGAGGCGAAGTTCGGTGAGCCGCGCAAGGCGGCGCTGAGCTGGAAACCGCATAACACGGTGGCGGTTGACGACGAGACCGGCGAGAAGCTGTTGAAGCTGATCGATCTTTTGAGCGAGCACGACGATGTGCAGAACGTGTTCGCCAATTTCGAGGTTTCCGACGCGCTGATGGCGAAGCTGGGCGGGTGAACCAGCCTGTCATTGCCGGGCTTGACCCGGCAATCCATCTCGCTGGCATGATTCTTCTCATTTGGATGGATGCGCGGGTCAAGCCCGCGCATGACGAGTTGGGCCCGCTCTCGCGGGGTATGACGACGGGCAGGGGATGACGTCCTGTTTGTGTTTCGTTCTCGATGCTCCGGCGTTATCAATAATGCATGTCATCCGCACCGATTCGCCATCCCATTCGGATCATCGGCATCGACCCCGGCCTGCGCCGCACCGGCTGGGGCGTGATCGAGATCGATGGCAACCGGCTTCATTTCGTCGGCTGCGGCTCGGTGGAACCGCCGGAAGGCCTGCCCTTGGCGAGCCGCCTGCTCGCAATCCATGAGGGGCTCGCCGCGGTGTTCCGCGACTTCAAACCTGCGGAAGCCGCGGTCGAGCAGACCTTCGTCAACAAGGACGGCGTCGCCACGCTGAAACTCGGCCAGGCGCGCGGGGTTGCGATGCTGGCGCCGGCGATGTTCGGCATCTCGGTTTGCGAATACGCGCCCAACCAGGTGAAGAAGACGGTGGTCGGCGCCGGGCACGCCGACAAGAACCAGATCTCGGTGATGCTGAAGATTCTGCTTCCCAAGGCCGAGCCGAAATCGCCTGACGCCGCCGATGCGCTCGCGATCGCCATCACCCACGCGCATCACCGTCAGAGCACCGCGCTGCGGCTGAAGGTCGTCGGGATATGATCGGCAAACTGAAGGGCCTGATCGATTCTTACGGCGAGGACTTTGTCATTCTCGACGTCGGCGGCGTCGGCTATCAGGTGCATTGCTCAGGCCGCACGCTGCAGGCATTGCCCTCGCCCGGCGAGGCCGCGGTGCTGTCGATCGAGACTTACGTGCGCGAGGACCAGATAAAACTGTTCGGCTTCAGGAGCGACATCGAACGCGAGTGGTTTCGCCTGTTACAGACGGTACAGGGCGTCGGCGCCAAGGTGGCGCTGGCCGTGCTCGGCACCTTGCCGCCGGCCGAGCTTGCGAACGCGATCGCGTTGCGTGACAAGGCGGCGGTGACGCGCACGCCGGGCGTCGGTCCGAAAGTCGCCGAACGCATCGTCACCGAGTTGAAGGACAGGGTACCGGCCTTTGCCAATATCGATCCGGCGCTGGTGCATCTTTCCGGTGCGCTCGACGATCATCGCGCGCCGCGCCCGATCACCGACGCGATCTCGGCGCTGGTCAATCTCGGTTACGGTCCGCCGCAGGCGGCGGCCGCCATCGCCTCGGCCTCGCGCAGCGCGGGCGAAGGGGCAGGGACCGCGCAGCTTATTCGGCTAGGGCTGAAGGAACTGGCGAAGTGAATCCTCGACCGCTCAGCGAAACACTCTTCCTTACCTCGCCCCGCTTGCGGGGAGAGGTCGGATTGCGCGAAAGCGCAATCCGGGTGAGGGGGGCCCTCCGCGAGCACATTATTCACCACCTTCGCGGCGCGAGCCCCTCACCCCAACCCTCTCCCCGCAAGGGCGGGGCGAGGGAGAACTGCCAGCCTCGTGCTATCCTTGCCGCATGACCCCGCCCTCCCGCATCGTCACCCCCGAGCGCCGCACCGATGATGTGCCCGACACTGCGCTTCGCCCGCAGCTCTTGTCCGAATTCGTCGGGCAAGCGCAGGCGCGCGCCAATCTCGCGGTCTTCATCGAAGCCGCGCGCAAACGTAATGAGGCGCTGGACCACGTGCTGTTCGTAGGGCCCCCCGGCCTCGGCAAGACCACGCTGGCGCAGATCGTCGCCCGCGAGCTCGGCGTTGGCTTTCGCGCCACCTCAGGTCCTGTGATCGCCAAGGCCGGCGATCTCGCGGCCCTCTTGACCAATCTCGAAGAGCGCGATGTCCTGTTCATCGACGAGATCCATCGCCTCAGTCCGGCGGTGGAAGAAGTGCTCTATCCCGCAATGGAGGATTTCCAGCTCGATCTCATCATCGGCGAAGGGCCGGCGGCGCGCTCGGTCAAGATCGAGCTGGCAAAGTTCACGCTGGTCGGCGCCACGACGCGCGCGGGCCTTCTCACCAATCCGCTGCGCGACCGTTTTGGCATTCCGGTGCGGCTGAACTTTTACACCGAGGAAGAACTGGAAAAGATCGTCACCCGCGGCGCCCGCGTGCTCAAGATCGGCATGACACAAGACGGCGCCAACGAGATCGCCCGCCGCGCCCGCGGCACGCCGCGGATCGCCGGACGCTTGTTGCGGCGGGTGCGGGATTTTGCGTCCGCCGCCGACGCTGTCTCGATCGATCGCGCGATTGCCGATCATGCGTTGAGCGCGCTGGAAGTCGATGCCGCCGGCCTGGATGCGATGGATCGGCGCTATCTCTTGACGATTGCGATGAATTACGGCGGCGGCCCGGTCGGTGTCGAAACCATGGCGGCAGCGCTGTCGGAGCCGCGCGATGCGATCGAGGACATCATCGAGCCGTATCTCATCCAGTGCGGATATCTGCAGCGCACCCCGCGCGGGCGTCTGTTGACCTCGCACGCCTTCCGCCATCTCGGCCTCGCCGAGCCCGCGCGCGATCCGGCGCAGTTTGGATTGTTCGGACAGGCCGAGGAGGAATGACGGTGAAAGGCACGATCGAGATCGTGGCGGCCCTGATCCGCGATGAGGCGGGCCGGGTGTTGCTGGTGCGCAAGCGCGGCACCACGGCCTTCATGCAGCCGGGCGGAAAACGCGACTCCGGAGAAGACGACATTGCCGCTCTCGCGCGCGAGATCGATGAGGAGCTTGGTTGCCGTCTGGTCCGCGATTCGATCCAGCCGCTCGGTGAGTTCAATGCCATCTCGGCGAATGAGCCCGGCTGGGGCGTGCGCGCCTCGCTCTACGAGGTCGATGTGACCGGCGACATCGTGCCGAAAGCCGAGATCGACGCAACGGTCTGGATCGACCCGGCGGCGCCGGTCGATATCCCGCTGGCGCCGTTGACGCGCGATCATGTCTTGCCGCTGGCGTCGCGAAGCCGAACTGCAGGCACCGCCTGACGGATCGTTTGGCGGAAGGCGGCGATGGGCGTACTGCTGACTTTCTGCACAAATCCACCCGAATTCGGCTGCAATCCCGAAATACCAGCGCGATGCATCACCAATAACCATTCATGTTCTCACGCCGTCAGTTCTTTCGCTTCGTTGCCGGGTTGGGCGCCTTCGGCGCTTCAACCGCGGCTTATGGATTCGGCGTCGAGCCCGTACGGCGGCTTCGTGTCGCCCGCTACAATATCCTGCCGCCGCAATGGCCCGCCGATTTCCAGCTCAAGATCGCCGTGATCGCCGACCTTCACGCCTGCGATCCCTGGATGTCGCTTGAGCACATCGAGGCGATCGTCGAACACACCAATACGCTCAAGGCCGATGTCATTGTTATGCTGGGCGACTACGTGGCCGGGCATCGTCACATTACGCGCCGCATTGCGGCCGCGGAGTGGGCGCCGGCGCTGGCGGGTCTGAAAGCCCCGCTCGGGGTGCATGCGATCCTCGGCAATCACGACTATTGGGACGACAAGACGGTACAGCGGGAGGGACAGGGGACAACGGTTTCCCGCCGCGCACTGGAAGCGGCCGGCGTTCCCGTTTACGAAAACGAGGCAACTCGGCTCACCAAGTCCGGCCGGCCGTTCTGGCTCGCAGGTTTAGGCGATCAACTGGCCTATCTTCCGGCGCGGCGCTTCAGGCCGGTGCGGCGCGTCGGTGTCGATGATCTCGCCGCGACGCTTGGCAAAGTGACCGACGACGCGCCGGTCATACTTCTGGCGCACGAACCCGACGTTGCTGTGCGCGTGCCGTCGCGGGTCGCGTTGCAGCTCTCGGGACATACCCATGGCGGCCAAATTCGGTTGTTCGGATGGTCGCCGGTAGTGCCGTCGCGTTATGGCAATCGGCTGGCCTATGGACATGCGCGGATCAACTGCGACGTCATCGTCTCCGGCGGCCTCGGCTGCAGCATCATGCCGTTCCGCCTCGGCGTCCCGCCGGAGATCGTGCTGGTGACATTGGGTCGGTCAGCTCCGGTTACATCATAGTCGGGTAACGCACGCTCACACGCGGCGCGCCCCCCCGCAGCTCACCCCCAAATTTTGGCTAAACCCAGGTTTTGGCTAAACCCAGGCATGGAAATCGGCATCAGATGATGCTATATTTTGTGCGCTGGAGAAAAATCACATGCGCACGACAGTGGCTCTCGACGACGAATTGCTCGCCAGGGCTGAGCAATTGACCAATGTGCACGAAAAATCCGCTCTCCTTCGAGAGGCGCTGAAAGCGCTGATTGAACGTGAAGCTGCGCGACGGCTCGCTCGTCTGGGAGGCACCGTACCGGATGCCAAGGCACCGCCGCGCCGCCGCCCCTAATGAGAGTTCTCGTTGATACGTCGATTTGGGTGAACCATTTCCGTCGCCGCGATTCACGGCTGGCGGGACTTCTCGATCGCCGAATCGTCGTCATGCATCCATTTGTGATCGGAGAGCTAGTACTCGGTCATGTGCAGATTGCCGAGATGGTCGACGATTTGCGCGGTCTTCCGAGGGCGGCCCAGGCCGACACCGATGAGATACTCGAATTTATTGCCCATCGAAAATTGTCGGGATCCGGTATCGGATACGTCGATGTCCATTTGCTTGCCGCAGCCGCACTCGCGGCGGAGACGTATGTCTGGACTCGCGACAAGCGATTGCACGCCACCGCTCAATCCTTGTCACTCGCCGCTGACATCCGGGAGTAATGCAAATGTTCCCCCACGACCGCGGTCCGTCGCGGACCGCCCATCTCGACGGCGAGATTCGCGACGGCCGCCACCTCATGCAGGTCCGCGTCTATTACGAGGACACTGATTTCCCTGGGGCAGCATTATCGGAATATAAGAGTCCCTGTGCCGAAAGCCCCTGTGCCGCAATGACTTCCTTTGTCGTTCTGCACGGTGGGAACAGATTCAGCCCCTGTATGGCGGCTATACGGGCGTAGGGCGTAAACTCATAGGGCATCCTCTTGGCCGTCGGATGAACCACGATGCTATCAATGAGATTGCGGAACGCTTCGCGGCTCTCTGGCGTATCTGGTTTCTTGGTCATTGCCCGATGTACTTCGAAGACGCTCTTGCGATAGATGTCCTTGAACTTCGGTGAGGTAACTGGAAACTGAAGCAAGTTATTGCCCGGTCCGCCTAGCTGATGCAGACGTTCATCCAATGACGCACGTTCAACTTCCTTGGTCTCAATCTTCCTATAGAATTCGGCTGGCGGATTATTCACCTTCATCGTTGCGTCAACCAACCGCGCGATTTCGACGTTAAGCGCGTTGAGTTTCCGTTGCACGGCCTTTTTCTCGCTATCGTTTTTCACGCCTTGATTCTTCTCGGTGCGGTAAGCACCAAGAGCAGCGTCGATCATTTCATCAGACGGAAGATTTTCCATCATCCCGGCAAGAATGCCGTTTTTCAATTCATCAACATCATACGTTTTAGAATGTTCGCATGTGCGATGTTGATGGGCAGCCGCGCAAGCGACTCGCGAAGTACCATTCCTAGATGTATTGGAAATTCTCATGTGACCGTTGCAAGTCCCACAGCGCAACAGTCCTGACAAAAGATGTTCTCCCCGCGCCACGACGGGGCGATGGGTGACCTTGCCACCGGCACCAAACTTCTTCACCGAACGGTCAGTTCTAACTTTCTGAGCCGCGTCCCATAGCGTTTGATCGACTATTCTAAGCGCCGGATTCAGGTGCTTTGTATGCTGCTCTACCGGGTTCACGCGTCTGACCGGTTTCTTAGTGTACGGACTCCGCTCAGACGAATGAGTATTCCAATCAATCTCGCCTATGTATTTTCGGTTGCCAAGAATCCCCTTGGCGTGCATTCCACCAACGAACGCCTGACTATTCCAAGTCGTAGAATTCTTATATCGGGAATCCCGGTGGCTGGCCGGTGTTGGGATTTCTTCGCGTGTCAAATCGGCGGCGATCTTATTTGGCGAACGACCTACGGCATACTCACTGAAAATGCGAACAACGATCTTTGCGGCCTCCGGGTCGATTTCATGCTCACCGGGTTTTCCCTTAACGACACGATATCCATATGCTGGCGCACCGGGGACTTGGCCAAGCGATAGACAAAGACTCTGACCGCGCCGGACGCCAACGGCACGCGTTCCTTTATCGAAAGAATTAATCAGGCCGTGAACTGCGAAATCGCTTCCCTTTTTCCAGCCGGTCTGAGTCAGAATTTCGATTTTGTTAAACTCGATTATTTCTTTGAACCGCGCCGTGTCTGCATCATTACGCGATAGACGCGTTAAGTCCTCAACCACCACGACGTCAAAGTCGCGATTCCGAATACCAGCCAGCATCGCCGCGTATCCATCGCGACCGTCTTCCGATTGGCCTGACTTCGCGCGATCTTCGAACGGCACACCGATAATCTTCAGCCCATACTGTTCTGCGATCTTCCGGCAAGCCAAGATTTGGCCGTCAATCGATGACCCATCCTGCATCACGCTAGAATATCTGGCGTAGATCACCGCTGTCTTTTGTTTCGCTTTCGTGGCCGCCATCATTATCCCCCTACGTGTTGCCCGCTACATCCGTCCCGTTCGTCTCGTGCTATCTGCCGCCCGATGGCCCTTGCTATCTCGAACCATTGCTCTCTATGACTTGGGTGGTCGAGACTTCGCGGGTCAGACTTGTCGAGTCGTCTTATCTTGCACAATTTCTTGTTGTCGTTGGCGTGTTGCATTCCGTAGTACCCCCTCATGTATAATCTACATTCGGTTGGTGGCAGGCATAAAAACGCCGCCCGGTGATCCGAGCGGCATGAGAAAAAACCGGTCGCTGAAACAGCGGCCGGTTCGGTTGCAGGTAGCTCTAGTAACTTAGTCAGTCCATAACGGCTCAAGATTGGTGTCGAGCCAAGCTTGCAGGCGCGTGACCAACCCAGACTCAATCTCACAATTCTGCTAGGATCACGGACGTATACGAAAGGATTTCCAATGAAAATATCCTTTGCATTCGTGATCGCTACGACGCTGCTTTTCTTTCAGATGCCCGCTCGTGCCAGTACCATTCATCCAACCCAGCGGTGGTGTCGCGTATACGATGACACTTCGTTTATCGGAATTCCCGGTCAGTGTGGAACGATCCTGCCGTTCTACCCGCGCAAACTGCATGTGCGATCTTTGAGAACGCCGTCGTATCATCATTACCAAAATTATTATTGCCCATAGCAATGGCGGCTCATGACCGGCGACCAATCCAGACTTCTCAAGCGGTTTGATCGTGTTCGTTGGGGAGCAACGACAACCGATCTTGGTACAGTAGTCGAAACGACTTGGAGCGGCGTCACCATTAATTGGGATGACGGCCGCACGACTTCAATTTTGCATAGTGATATGAAGCGAGTCGAACGGGTGCCGGTGAAGTTGGCCTGAGTATCCTTCTTAATTTCAGAAACGATTTTTATGAAAAGACCTAAACCAAAAGATGTTGTGACGGAAATCAGATGCCCCGCTTGTGAAGGCACTGGGTTTTCCAAAGTAACGCAACCGGTCCAGCCGGGGCGCAAAATCTATCCGCCGCCCTGCAAGCAATGTCTTGGAAAAGGTCGAATAGAGTCGCCGCGCCCTTGAAGACGCTGGTGCAGAATTCATTCATTCCGGCCAAGAACGGCAAGGGCGTTGGACTGCGGTTGCGGACGAACGATTGGGGAATTCAACGTGGCCAGAATGCCTAAGTACGAGAGGATTCGGAATAAACGCGAGCAAGCGTTTAGGAAATTCACGATCAGAAGCAACATGCTCGACAGAATGCCGTTGACCCAACTGAAACATTAACTTGTTGAGGCCGTCCATGGGCTAGGGGATCAACTTAAATTGCACGGCGTGGCAGTTTTCGTCTTTCCCAGTTCTGCGGCGCCGCGCTTGGCGTTTACCGCTTATGCCCGAGTCCAATCCCGAGGTGTAGCGCCTTCTGGCGCAGCGCACCAATCGTGCGCTTTGTCTCCTTAGATATTTTGGTGACCGGTGTTCTCGCCTTCGAATGTGCCTTGAGTTCCTTGACGTCAGCCTTCGTCCATTCGCGACGCACTGCTTTGCCGTTCTTCTTTGATTTCGTAACTTTCAACTTGTTAGCTCCTTATTTTGATGGGGCCCGCGTACTAACATATCGCAGGGCAGAGACAACCAATCAAAAGCTAAAAATCGTCGGCTAAGGACTTTCTTCGCGTCGTTCCCATGCGAGGGCTTTCGCCTTGCTGGACTTTCCGTATGACCGCCCTTGGCACGTTTCGGACATGCCGATCATTTCTGAGGATGTCCGCCATTCGGGCTAGACCGGAAGTGAGCGACGCGGGGCCAAAGTGACGCGATTGACCCGCAGCAGACTTCCCAGGCAGCGATATACAGTACTAGCGTTTCGGCAAATTGGCGACGTGAATCGTTGACGCCATCAGCAAGGAATTCCTTGTGGCCCAGGACGCCATCGCCATCAATCGTATGAAGTGACCATTGGAGTGGAACTGTAATGCGTAGAGGAGCTCAATTGCCCGCGGCAAGGCAGCACTTAGGTCTATGCCTCGCGCGTGGGTAGATGCGCTAAGAGCGCCGAAGGAAGTTACGGCAGGGGTGCGCTTCCGCCGCGCCGAACCTCTCGATGACTTTTAATCGCCAGGATGACTTGGCGCCGCGCTGATCGATAGGGCCGCTTTCTCATACCAGGGGGTCAGCTTTAAATTCGCACAAAGCCTAATCGTCTTGATTTTGGCGTCTATTTTCTTCTTGTGTTTAACGGTCTTGGAATCATCGTTTCGAATAGTACGCATAGTCCCCCCGACAGCAATAGATCGGCGCTCTTCTAGTGGCGCACTGTAAGGATAACATCAAGTTTGCCGCGAGGCGTCAATCGCTGTGTTACTGAAAAGAAGTCGACAAAGACTGAAGTCAAAAGTACCACTCAACCGCTCACAGCAGGGCAGCGCTTGGGTTTCTGCCGAGCCCGCGCTTGCAATAGCACCGCGCTGTGCGACCTTCTCTCGCCTTTTGCGATTGGAGCCGCCAAACTCTTTGTATCACTGATCTCGCACAATCGCTGCGAAGCAAAAAATCCCGCCCAAGCATTGGACCTGGCGGGGCGCGGGGCGAACCATCTTTCCTTCAGATCGCATTGGCGGCTAATAGCAAATGTTTGGCCTGAATTCGCAAGTCGCTCCGAACGTCTGCGTGAACAAGTGCCGCGAAAATCGTTCATCCTGTGATATTTATCACCGCCAAGCCCTCTTAAACGTGGTTATTTCTCGGTTGAGTCGCGAAATTGCCAGTTTTGAAACCGGCAGGTTTGAACACGAATTCAATTCAGCGCCTCCGATCCCAATAGAGAGGCGACAAACACAGGATGCTGCGTCCGTCTGCGATGGCCAGCTCAGCGGTGATGGTAGGCAGCTTAACTTGGTGTTGCCGCTCAGCATTGGGCGGTGAAGGTTCGGTGCCGAAGGCCCTGCGCACCGCTCTGCAACACCTGCCGCCTCAACCGTCACCCCGGCAAAGCCCCCGTTGACCGGCAGCAATACTACCAGCTCGCCCGCGACCTGCTGGACGGAGCAACAAGACGAGTGCAGCAATGAGACAGCCACGAATAACCGATGAGATGTTTGCCACCGTCCCCGCGCTGATTGCGCGGGGACTAACCAAGGCCGAGATCGCCGCGCAGTTTGGCGTGATGCCGAGTTCATTGCAGGTGATGTGCAGCCAACGCCGCATCTCGCTGCGCAAGGGCGGGCCACTGCTCAAACGCCTCACGCTGGTTTACGAGGAGCTGCCGCTCAGCGACGGCGTGCTGAAGTCACTGCGTGAGGCCGCGCAGGCGATGGGCAGGCCGACCGCCCGGCTGGCCAGCGATCTCTTGGAGAAGATCGCCAGGGACGGTCTCTACAAGGCAGTGCTGGACGAGGAGGCTCAGCCTGCCCAGTAATCGACCAAGACGAGGTTGCTGATCAACTTGAAAACGGCCAAGGCGATGGGGATCACGGTGCCGAAGCCGCTGCTTGGCCGCGCCGACAAGGTGATCGAGCATAGTTGAAAGAGGCAACTAGGCAGCGTTTCTCTCACCCGCACATTATCAAGCGATTGTCCGAAAACCAGATATAGTGACGTAGCCGCCCGTTTTCGATTCGGAGGGGCCATGACCACGCAAGGGCAAAGATCATCCGGTAACCGGCTAGCAACTCGCGCAGAACAGCCACCGACCACTAACAAGCTTCCGGCTCGGACATTTCCAATTCAACGCTCAATTCAACAATTGAGTGACGATCTAGACGCACTTAACGAGCGGATCGCCGAGCTAGAACAAGAAGATGATCGTGGTCATGCGATGGAAGTGTTGAAAGCAAATGCGATGGATTTTGCACGACGGATTGACGAACTTCGCTGCCTACTAATTGTTGTACCGACCAAGAAAGGTCGGTCTTCGTAAGGTCCGCCGCCCATCGCGCACAGGCCGACGCCTTAGAGATTGAAGGGGCGTCAGAATCCGGCAATATCAGTTATGGCGGCACATAATCTTTCAAAATCCTCCATCGCCCACCATCTGAACACGGTGCGAAAGCCGGGCTGCACTTCCGGGTCATCCCTCGCTCGAAGCTAGCTCCGATCGCCCGGAAAGAAAATCGGGAGTCTGTTTCATTCCCTGCTGAAATAAATTCAGGAATGACTCCTGGATGCGGCGTTCGACGCGCTCAGCCCGTCAAAAAAGGATTCCTGAGTGGACGCGTATCCTGCGCCGACTTAGGAGCGCGAACCATGTCAATGAAGGCCCTCAGTGTGGCGGGCACCTGCCGGTGACCAGGATAATACAGGAAGAGCCCTTCCAGGCGGGGTGAGCATCTCTCCAGAACGCGCACCAGTTGACCTGTCCGCAGGAACGGCTCAGCTAGGCTCTCGACGGTATAAGCGATACCGAGCCCGTCGACGGCTGCTCGAACAGCGAGATAGGGATCGTTTACAGTGACCGCACCCGCTAGCGACACCCTTTTGGTCACGCCGTTCCGCTCCAAAGACCAGGGTAGCACTGCCTCGCCGGACGCAAAACGATATTGAATGAGGCTATGGGAGGCAAGGTCATCGAGCGTGCGCGGCCGACGCCGCCGCTCGAAATATTCGGGAGCTCCCACCACAGCGACCTTCATGGGACCCGTCACGCGAATCGCGATCATGTCGGCAGCTGCCCATTCTTTTCGTCCTATTCCCGCATCGAAGCTGCTCGCGACGATGTCGATCGGTCTCGTCTCCACCAAAATCTCGAGTTGGACCTCGGGATAGGTTGACGCGAACCGTCCCCACACCGGCGCAATCGCCGTGGCTGCGGCAATATGGGTCGCATGAATTCTCAAGCGACCAATCGGACGCTGCCGCTGTTGATCCAAATTTTCCAGAGCGCCGGAGATCTGATCAATCGCCGGCCGTAGCTGTTCGAGCAGGCGAAGGCCGGCGTCCGTGAGCGACACGCTGCGCGTGGTGCGATGCAGTAATCGCACACCATGGCGCTCCTCGAGCTGACGCATGGAGTGGCTGAGAGCCGACGCCGTAACGCCGAGCTGCGTGGACGCCGCGCGAAAGCTCAGGTGATTGGCCAGGACGACGAATGAGTTCAGGTCCGCGAGGTCGCTACGATTCATTGCTGAATTCCGCTCAGTAGCGAGTGCAACGGATATAGCATTCCTTTTTGCGCACTTGTCAATATGTGCGTACGGCGAACGACTGGCTACCTGCATCAGGAGGCAGCCGCGGCAAGGGACGAGGATATTGAGATGGGTATAGTTCGATTCGCGCTGAAATTTCCGTACGCGTACCTTGTCCCGATGATTAGTGAGATCGGGCGCGAAGGATAAGCCATGGGCATCGTTCGTTTCGCTCTACGTTTTCCGCACACATTCTACGTGGTTGCGACCCTGATCCTGTTTCTGGGCGCCGTGGCATCCTGGAAAATGCCCACGGATATCTTTCCGGAAATCAATATCCCTGTCGTGACGGTGATCTGGAGCTATACCGGTCTTAGCACGCCGGAGATGGAACAGCGCGTCACCACCTACAGCCAGTATACGATCAGTGCGAACGTCAACGGCATCAAGAACATCGAGGCTCAGAGCCTGGCCGGGCTCTCGGTGCAGAAGATTTTCTTCCAGCCGGATGTCAACCTCGACCTCGCCATTGCGCAGATTGTGTCTGCGACCAACAGCGTCCGCGCGGTGCTGCCGCCGGGAATCCAGGCCCCGACGGTGGTGCAATTCAATGCGTCGAGTGTGCCGGTGCTGCAGATAAGCTTGAGTTCAGATACGCTCAGCGAGCAGCAGCTCTATGACTACGGCATCTATCGAATCCGCCAGCAACTGGCACCGATACCCGGGATCACGCTCCCGACGCCTGCGGGCGGAAAATATCGCCAGATCATGGTCGATCTCGATCCATCAAAATTACTCGCCAAGGGGCTGACCCCGCTTGACGTAGTGAATGCGGTCAATACTCAGAATCTGACGCTTCCCTCCGGCACCGCAAAGATCGGCGACAAGCAATATGCGGTTCAGACCAACGCGATGCCCACGACCATTGACGATCTCAACAATATTCCGGTCAAGGTCGTGAACGGGGCTACTGTATTCGTGAAAGACGTCGGCCAGGTTCACGACGGCTGGCTGGTGCAGCAGAACGTCGTGAGGGAGAACGGCCGGCGATCGGTTCTGCTCAGCATAATCAAGAACGGTAACGCTTCGACCTTAAGCGTCGTCAACGCGGTCCATAAGGCTTTACAGGTATCGCGCGCCGCCGCACCTCCCGGCATGCGGATCAATGAATTGTTCGATCAGTCCGTGTTCGTGAAGCAATCGGTGATCGGTGTGCTACGCGAGGGCGCGATCGCCGCCGCGCTGACCGCGCTAATGATCCTTCTGTTCCTCGGGTCGTGGCGATCGACGCTGGTCGTCATGATTTCGATCCCGCTTTCGATCCTGAGCTCGCTGATCGCGCTATATTTCCTCGGCGATACGATTAATACCATGACGCTGGGTGGACTTGCGCTCGCGGTCGGAATCCTAGTCGATGATTCGACGGTCACGATAGAGAACACTCACCGCCTGCTTACGGAAGAAAGGCAACCGCTTCCGCAAGCCACGCTCCATGGAGCGGCCGGCATCGCCATGCCGACACTCGTTTCGACGCTTGCCATCAGCTGCGTCTTTACCTCGGTGGTGTTCCTCGATGGCCCGGCAAAATATTTGTTCACGCCGCTGGGATTGGCGGTCGTGTTCGCAATGCTGGCCTCCTATGGCCTGTCACGCACCCTGACGCCGATCACTATCGGTCTGTTGCTCAAGAATGAACACCATGGTCCTGTCGAGGGAATTCCGCGAGGCCTGTTCGCCCGTTTTCATGAAGGGTTTGAGCGCCGCTTCGAGTCGATGCGTCATGCCTATTCGGGTTCGCTCAAAGAATTGCTCAAGAACCGGTTCATTATTCCCTCGGCGATGGTTCTGCTGCTGATCCTGGGCGGGACGATGTTCCCGTTGGTCGGCCGCGATTTCTTTCCGGCCATCGACGGCGGACAGATCCAGCTTCACGTTCGTGCACCGGCCGGAACTCGGATCGAAACGACCGAGCGCAACTTTCAGGAGGTCGAAAACAAGATCCGCGAGGTCATTCCCGAGAGCGATCGCGAACTAGTGGTCGACAATATCGGGCTTCCGGCGCGACCCTACAACCTAGCGTTCACCGATGGCTCGTCCATCGGCGTCAACGACGGCTTTATTCTGGTTTCCCTAAAGGAGGGGCATGCGCCGACCGATGAATACGTCCGCAAGCTGCGAACGGTGCTGCCCAGGACATTTCCCGAAGATACATTCTACTTTCAGGCGGCCGACATCGTCACCCAGATCCTCAATTTCGGGCTTCCAGCGCAGATCGATGTACGCACCGTCGGCTATGACAGAGCCAATAATCTGCGCGTTGCCCGGGAGTTGCGCCGGCGCATCGCGGCGATACCGGGAATTGCGGATGCGCATCTGCAGCAGGAAGTCGATGCGCCAGCATTCTATGCCACCATCGACCGTACGCGGGCGGCGCAGCTCGGGCTGAATGCGAATACCATTGCAGCCAACGTCAATGTCAGCCTGAGCTCATCCGAGCAGGTCACGCCGAATTTCTGGACCGATCCGAAATCGGGTATCCCATATTATCTTGCGGTCCAGACACCGGAGAACAGGATTGGTTCGCTGAGCGATCTCGGGAATACGCCGGTTTCTACTTCACTATCTTCGTCCCTGGCCGATGTCCCGATACCCGGTTTGCTGAGTAACGTTGCGACATTCAAGCGAGCGAACATCCCAACCAACGCCAACCAAGCCAACATACAGCCGGTCTATGAGGTGTACGCCAGCACGCAGGGCCGTGATCTCGGCAGCGTCTCCAGCGACATCAGCAATATCGTGACCGACCTGCAGAAGCAGCTCAAGCCCGGAAATACCATTGAGGTGATCGGGCAGATCGAGAGCATGAACGGGGCATTCCTCAATCTCGGCATTGGCCTGCTGTTTGCCGCAGTGTTTGTCTATCTGCTGATGGTCGTGAACTATCAGAATTTCGGCGACCCCTTCGTTGTCATCCTGGCCTTGCCGGCGACACTGTGTGGCATCCTCACCATGCTGTTCGTAACTGGCACAACGCTGAATGTGCCTTCGCTGATGGGCGCAATCATGGCAGTCGGGGTCGCTTCGGCGAACTCGATTCTTCTAGTGACATTCGCTCGAGAACAGCAACTAGCGGGAAAGACTGCATTCCAGGCTGCCATCGAGGCCGGGCACACGCGGATCCGCCCCGTACTGATGACCGCGGCTGCCATGATCGTCGGCATGATTCCGATGGCTATTGGCGGCGCCGGCGAAGAGCAAAATGCGGCCCTGGCACGGGCGGTTATCGGTGGCCTGCTGTTCGCCACGCCGACCACGCTGTTTCTGGTGCCGTATCTGTTCGCGTTACTGCGCAAAGGAAACGACGGCAAACCACATCACGGCGTATTTGACGAGGTACTGGAATGAATTTGAACAAGCCGCTAAATTTTAAACGCGCGCTGGAAACGGACTACAAAGCTGGCGCCGCGCAGCGCCGCGCCGATCGCCGCCGTTGGACAGGCCGGTTGCCTGTTCTCGGGGTGGTGCTACTTCTAGTGACAACGCTGGCTTTCGGGGCATGGAGCCACTATGAGCAGCACCGACAGGTGATCGCCACCGCGGAGCAAAGCCGCGATCTCGTCCCGCAGGTTCGCGTGGCGTCGGTACAGCCCGGCGGCAGCATCCAAATCGTCAGTCTGCCCGCCTCCACGTCGGCGTTCGCTGCCGCAAACGTGTTCGCTCGCGCCAGCGGCTATCTCGCTAAGCGCGAAGTAGACATTGGCGACAGGGTGGTGGAGGGACAATTGCTGGCCGAGATCGTGGCTCCCGAACTCGATCACCAGATATCGCAGGCCGAGGCCACGCTGGGACAGCTCAAGGCGGCACTGCAGCAGGCGGAAGCCAACCGGCAGCTTGCGCAGGTGACGTGGGATCGCGATAGCCCGCTGGTCAGCAAAGGCTGGCTCACCGCCCAGCAAGGGACCGTCGACACCCAGACGCTCAAGGCAAGGGAGGCGGCGGTCGACGTTGCGCAGGCCAACGTGGTCGCGGAAGAAGCCCAGGTGCAGGTCCTGCATCAGCAGAAAATCTATCAGCGCGTGGTAGCGCCGTTCGAGGGTGTCATTACCCAGCGCAATGTGGATGTTGGCAGCCTGGTGCAAGCCGACGCGACCAGCGGTACGTTCATGTTCACGATCATGCAAGGCAACGTGATCAGAACCCAGGTGTTCGTGCCGCAGGACCAAGCGTTCGGATTGCAGCCGGGCATCGAAGCCGTGGTGCACGTGCCCGAAATCCCGAATCGCACCTTTCCAGGTAAGGTGACGCGGATCGCCAATGCGTTGCAGCCGGGGTCCCGCACCCTGCTGACGGAAATCGATATCCCGAATCCCGACGGAACTCTCAGCCCCGGGATCTATTGCACCATCGAGCTCCATATTCCGCGCAAGACTCCAAGCTTCAGGGTGTCCGCGGATGCGATCATCTTCAATGAAGCCGGGCTGCAGGTCGCAGTGGTGGAGAATGGCGTGGTGCATCTGCGCAATGTCACGATCGTGCGCGACCTTGGGAAAGAAGTCGAGATCAACAGCGGCGTCGAGGGGGGCGATCAGGTGATCCTCAATCCGGCCGTCGATCTGCCCGACGGCAGCAAGGTACGCCCGGGGCAAAGCACGTCGTAGATCTTCTCAGGCCACGGCGATGCCGCAGACAGTCCTTGGGCGGGCACCAAATCATCGGCTGAGCTCGGGAATTCGACTATACGCTCATCGATAACGGCCGCCACACTTGCATCATGCAGAGATGAGCGACCCGTCATCGGCCGCCGCCTGCGGTGGCGCGTATCCTGGTCACGGGCGCTTAGGTCTCAGACGGCTCTCGGATAGGGTCCTCTGCCAAAGCAAACCGGGATCGTCGTGCACGCGGGTGTGCCACAGAATCGAACTAACGCAGGCTTGAGTAGCAGGCGGAACCAGCGCGACCATGTCCGTCACGGCCGTGACGACAAATACCTGTGGTTATGGATCCCGGCGTCCGCCGGGATGACTGGGGAGAGTTTTAGGACCATTTACCGGCGCCACCGCTGCGGCTGTCACTAAATTGAGCGATTTCAGTTCGTCCGTCTTGAAGACGAACAGTCTGTCGTGCGGCGTCTCCATGGCGTGCACCCACACCCGCAGGCTGACGCCCATGTCACCAAGATAGCGCTGGCAGCGCGCGGAGATATTTTGCGCAACGCTCATCTCATCGCGGGGAGGGCCGTTCGCGGCCGAGCGCACCGCTGTCATCTGATGCACGCCGATCGTGGCCTGTTCGCCGGCGCGTCGATCGACGCCACCGGCAAACACCAGGGGACACGATGACACACAATATTTTCCCGCTTCAACTTCAGTCGCGAATCTTTTTTCACGAATAAGCCGCCCCATCGCCAGCGCGTCGGCCACCGAGCCGCCGGGCGAATTCAGCACCACGGTCCTGATGTATTCGCTGTGCCGTTCGGCCTCAGCCGCAAAGCTTTGCGAAACTCCCGGAGTGATGGTGCCACTTGCCATCAATCGGCCACCGCCGACCAGCTCGAACGTCATCGGTTTTGTCAAGGCGCCCTCCGGCTGCGGCAGCGGCACGAGGTGCTTGCCGCCGTCCGGCAACAAAGGTGCGAAGATCGACGGCACTAGCCTGGGAAGAGTCAGCGTGGGTGAATCTTCTCTAATCTCCGCCGGTGCCACCGCCGGGTCGGGATAGATGATCCATCCGTTGATGCTGGCGAGGTCGACGGCGAGCATGCCGAGCGCGACCAAAACCGCGCTGCGGAAAATCCAGCGCAATATTGTTTCTTCCGCATGCTCCGACAGCCAGCCATGAAAACGTTGCTGTATGGTGAAGGATGACCGCAAGCGAATTGGTCGCGGCGTTGCAAATGGCACGCAAGGTCGGAGAAGCGCAGCAGACGGCGCCGGGCGATGTAAAGCCGCAGCCCGAAAGCGTTGCCGAGCCGGCGGCAGCAGACGAAAACGTTACCACGCTGCCGGCGGCGCGCCACACCAAACAAGTGCGATGGAGCAGCGCTGACTGAGCTTTGCTGTTATCCTGAACTTCGTCCACGAAGAGCAACGGAAATCTGTATCTCAGGGCGTCTGCTATCCGGGGGTAAATGTCCAGAAGTTCGTTCGCCCAGATAAACATCTCCTCATAGCAGAGGAAGCCTTGTTCCGTTGTAGATCGACAAACTTGCTGCATAGCCTTGTACAGCGACGTATCTCGGCCGAGCGTCCCTCCGCGACCCCACGATAGATCCCCGACCGAAAAATCCCGCTCTTTCACGCGAAGAACATTGCGATCTCGGCCGGCGCTCTCCAGGCTGCCGCGCAGCGCAGGCGAGAGTGCTGCCCAGCCTGCACGTTCCATCATCCGAATTGTACGCAATCGCGGCCGAAATTACGCCGACTGGTTTTCGGATGTTGCCGCGCGCGCTTGTTTCGGCTCTAGCAACCGAGTCCGTATGTCTTCGACGGAAGTCATCCGCAGCCGCGCGCGATCAAACCGTAGTGGATCGGAAGAGCAGGGTACTTTTGACCTACCGCTAGTGAAGCGAGACCAATGAGGATGGCGAAACGCGAATCGCTGCTCCGACCTACGATGGAAAAGCTGGGTCTCACTGTTCCGGAGGCTGCGGCACTTTCGTCGCTCGGCCAGACGTCCATCTACAAGGCGGTCAGGGAAGGGCGCTTGCGGATTCGCAAGTACGGTATGCGAACCATCATCACCCGTGCCGATCTGGCATCGTTCTTGGAAAATCTGCCCGACGAGCTCGATAGGTCAGTGGGGTAATATGCGCGCCGGCTGAGATGGACGTCCGGAGCCGTCAGGCGGCCCTCATCGGCGTTACATTGCTTTTCGGTCGTCGCGTCGCGAAGTCGGCGAATGTCTGCATGACAAGCAGACGCTTCTTCAGAGCCTCGCCGCGCTTGTAGGCCTTTTCGGCATCATCGCCCGTGATGTGGTGCAGGCAATGCTCGACGATCTCCTCCTCGAAGTCGGTTTCTTCTTGCGCCCAAGTTCGGAACGTTGTGCGGAAGCCGTGGACAGTCAGTGATTCGTCTCCTGTCAGTTCCTTCAGATACTTGAGCATGGTCATGTTGCTCATCGGCTTTTTCAGACTGCGGCCGGGGAACACGCACTCGTCACTCACGCGGCTCTGGTAGGCCTCGCGCAAATAGTTCAACGTCTGCCGGGGCAGTGGCGTGCGCTTGCGCCGCTCGTTCTTTGTGCCAAGGAAGCCCAGATCCCAAAAACCGTTGTCGAGATCGAGCTGCGTCCAGCGCATGCTCTGCACTTCGGCGGTTCGTGCCAACGTCAGGATGGTGACCTCAAGTGCCCGCGCGCTTTGCGTCGGGATAGAGGTAAGCTTGTGCATGAACGCCGGCAGGTCTTTGTAGTGCATGGCCTTGTGGCCGCCCCGCGTGGTCCCGCGCCGCCGCTGCTTGGGCATGATCGGTTGGAGCCGGCTGACCCAATCGGCGGGGTTATCCTTCGCTCGCAGATTGTGGGCAACCGCGGCATCCAGAATCTTCTTGATGATCTGGCGTGTGGTGCGCGACGTCTCGCGCTGGTGCCAAACCGTCATAAGCACGCTAACGACATGCGACGTCTCAATGTCGTCGAGCCAATGCTTGTGAAGCGGTTCGCAAATGACCTGCACGATGCGCTTGAGCTTCGCTCGCGCGGCCTTGTGCCTCATGCCGGTCTCATAGGTCTGCCGCCATTCCTCGGCGAACTCGCCGAACAAGCGCGATCCTTGAGTGCGACGCTTCTCCTCGTTGCGGTGCTCTCTCGGATCCGTCCCCTTCGACAGCAGCCGCAAGGCGTCAATCGCCTTGTCCTTGGCCTCGGAGAGCTTCAAGCCGGTCGCCTTGGCCGAACCAAAGCCCATCTTCTTGACAATGCCGTTGCGCTGGTAACGGAACGCCCAGCGACGGCCACCGCTTGGCGTGACGATCAGATAAAGGTTGTTGCCGCACGGGTATTCGCCGGGGCCAACGGAGAGATAGTTTTTTGCGGTAATCTCGGGTTTTTCCGTTCTAAGCTGCATGCGGGATTCGAACTCCCGACCCTCGCGGGTCACGACGCTTGTGAGGTAAGGGGGATTCTAACTGAAATCGAGGGACAGTCAAAGGGACGTTCTGGCGGAGTTCGCCGATCACCGCCGGCTGCCGCCCGCAGCCGCCGATAGTACGAGAAAACCTTATTTTGCAAGGCCTTCTTGAACGCTTTGGCGACGACCGGCGATGGCGGGTGAAGGGTGGCGAAGGTGGGGTTGGCGCGCTCGGAGAGATTCGAACTCCCGACCCTCGGATTCGAAGTCCGATATCTTAGCGGACATTAGAGACCAGAGCCGGCCATAGCATCCACTAAGTCACGGTTTCTGTGCGTAGACCTTCTGTCTTTCTGGACACAGGAGTCCAAATCAGGCCAGAAGGACTCTTCCCATGATCTTCCCAAGGGGGCAGGAACCATGAAGCTGACGGTCAAGAATATCCCGACGCTCGCCATCGAGTCTGGCAAGAGCGACCAGATCATTTTCGATGATAGCCTGGCTGGGTTTGGCCTTCGGCTTCGTGAAGGAGGTCGCCGGACGCTGATCTTCCAATACAAGAACGCGGCGGGCAAAAATCGACGCATCAATCTCGGCTCCGCCGATCCTGAAAACCTCGCCAAGGCACGTCAAAAGGCGGAGGAATTCAAGGCGCTGGTCGTTCTAAATAAGGATCCCGCCGCTGAGATCAGGGACGCAGGACGACGGGCCAGCGAGACATTTGAAGCTGCCGCCAAGCTGTTCCTTGCCAAGCAGCGCGTCAGGTTGCGGCCTCGGTCCTATGTCGATGTGGAGCGGCATATCAACGTGCTCGCCAAACCCCTGCATGACATGGAACTGGCTAAGATCGAGCGGCGCCACATCGCGGCTCGCCTCGCCGAAACTGAGCAGAATAGCGGCGCAATCACGGCCAACCGGCTAAGAGCATCCCTGTCGAAACTGTTTAGCTGGGCGATCGGCGAAGGCCTTGCTGAGGTCAATCCCGTCAGTGGCACCAACCGGAACGAAGAGGCCAGCCGCGACCGGGTACTTTCCCCAGCCGAGTTGCGCGCGATTTGGTTGGCTCTGCCGGCGAATGACTACGGCGCGGTTGTGAAACTTCTAATGCTGACCGGCCAGCGTGCCGGTGAATTCGCTGATCTTCGCCGATCGGAAATAGTTGGGGAGGAACTGCGGCTACCTGGCGAGCGAACCAAGAACCACCGGCCGCATACTGTTCCGCTCTCGGCGCCGGCGCTGGCGATCCTGGCGGACCAACCAGTCCGAAGCAAGGCTGACGGCTCAGTTCGTGAACTAATTTTCGGCAGCGGGGAGGGCGGTTTCTCCGGTTGGAGCAAGGCCAAGGAACAGCTCGACAGTCGCATTGCCAAGATGCATGGCGCGCCTATCCCGCCCTGGCGAATTCACGATTTGCGCCGGAGCTTCGCTACCCACGCCGCCGAAATGGGGATTCAGCCGCACATCATTGAAGCCGTCCTAAACCATGTCAGCGGATCCAAGGCTGGCGTGGCTGGCATTTACAACCGGGCGACCCATGAACCGGAGAAGCGCGCTGCGCTTGTGCGATGGGCCGATCTGCTCACGGCATGGATCGAAAAGCGCGAGAGTAACGTCGCTGCGCTGAAGCGGGCTTGAGCGATGAGGGTACCACCGGAAGATGTCATTTTCGATGGCTCAGAGGATGCACTCGCCCAATTGAGACGCGAGGGTTATCTGCCAAGCGAAGAACAGGGGCCACACGTCCGATCTGATGAACAGAAGAAGGCAGACGAAGCTGCAAGCATTCGCCTGCTATCCGGCTATGATGTGGACAAGTCTGATAACTTCACATTCCCAGATCATTTCAGTGACGAGGAAAAAGAACTCCGGGCCGCTCTTGCGCGAACCATACGCGATCAGATGAAGGGCCATTCTGGCGAACTACTCGCGTTGGCAATTGATCCTTTCACGCCCTCGAAGTTGCCGAACATGCGGCCGACGCGAAAAGTGAAATTCTTTTGGCAGGGTCAACAGTCAACCCTGTTCCTCGAGCAGCAGATCATCGCGTTTATTCGCAAAAAGCGTTCGCGCGAGACAAGGCGAGATGTTCCGGTCGACTCTTACGTCAAAGATGCTGAGGAAGAATTTGGCCTGCGGCGTAGTCGCATCTTCGAAATCTGGAAGGCCTACGAGAACCTGATGGCGGCGAAGGCGTCCGGGAAATAGCCGACTATTTCTGGACGGCATTTGCTTCGTTTCGATAACGCCACGATGTACCTCTTGGACATTGGATCATTTGTCCATCGAGGCACTAAATGGCACCGACCTATTTCGACATCCTGAAGAACGCGGCAGATCTTCCCGACAGTGCGCTTGTCACTCGGGAGATCGGCGCAATCCTCATGAACCGCTCAACACGGTCGCTCAGGCGCAAGTCGCCCGTACCGTGGATCAAGACCGGAGAGCGCACCGGGGGCTATCGGATGGGTGATATCCGAGCCCTCCAGATCAGTCTCGCCAAATAGAGAACGACCCGCGCGGCGGTTGCCGAACGGGCCGGGATTATCGAAACAGGGCTGAGCACCCTTCCGATAATCCTTCTCTCCCGAAAAAGCAACATCCGCGCGGCGCTTCTCACTGAAGAAGAGAACGCCACCATGATGAATGCGGCCGTCAAAATCGCCGATGCCGAACCGATTGCCTCGCTACTCGAAGATTTCCGCGAGTGCGCGATGGACTATGCCCGGTTCTATCGGAGCGGAGTGCTCGAAAAAGCCGTCGCTGTTGATTGCGCGCAGCGACATGCCGAACTCTGGGGCGCGGTCGATCTGTATGGGCAAGATGCAGTTCAGGCCGAGATGGCTGCGGCTTTTACCGACGCCCCTCCAATCCTGCCAGAGCCTGAGAAACTCGCCTACAGGACGCCGCCGCCGACGATCGCCGCGTTCTGGCACGCGGTCCACAACGAGAGTGCCGAATACCTGGCGAAATGGCTTGAGCGGCATCCGCTCGATGCGCCGTATCTTCATACAATTTGGGAAAAGAAATGCTTAGCCCCAGCGAAGTAGCAGGCGCGTTTGCCCTAAATGGAATCGGGGTGTCTGAGCCTGAGCCACCTCGGCCGTTTGTCCTGTATTCCGAGCTCGACGCGAGCGCGAGCAAATCCTGGCTGGTTGGCAAGATGCTTGGAGTAGCCGAAATGTCGGCCTGGTACGGCCCTCCCGGCTGCGGCAAGGGTGTGATCATCGAGGACATGGCCCTGCATATCGCTGCCGGGATTCCCTGGCATGGCCGGCAAGTCAGCAACGGGGCTGTGGTCTACATCGCCCTGGAACGCAAGAAGCTGGTTGAGCGCCGGGCAATTGCCTTCCGTACCAAGTATGGCCTGCAGGATCTGCCGTTTGCGATCGTCGGCGGCGTCTATGATTTCCGCGATCGCGCCACAGCAGATCAGATTGCCGGCATCTGCACCCAGGTTCACCAGGCGACAGGTAAGAACGTCGTGCTGATCATCATCGACACGGTAAGTCGCGCCTTGGCTGGCGGTGATGAAAACTCGCCAAAGGATATGGGCGCCCTGGTCCTGACTGCCGGCATGATCCAGCAGAAATGCCCTACAGCGCATTTTCTGTGGGTGCATCATGTACCACACGACACCGATCGACTACGCGGCCACGGAGCTTTGCTGGGCGCGGTAGACACATCCGTAAGCGTGTCCAATGGCGGTACCATGCGCTCGGCAAAGGTTGTCAAGGCTAACGACAGCGAGGAGGGCGAAAGCGTCGGCTTCACGGTCGAAAGCATGACAATTCACTCCGATGGCACTACGGCGCCGATCGTGGTCCCCGTTGAAGGGGAAAGACCTGGCCCGAGGGCAACCACAACAAAACGCAAATTATCAGCCAACGCGAAAGTTGGATTGGATGCTCTGACGGAAACTCTAATCAACTACGGCACGCCAGCGGCCAAACACCTTGAGCTGCCGCTCGGCACCAGCACCGTCACGCTTGAGCAATGGGAAGATGAACTACTGAGGCGCAGCGTGCTCGACCAAAAGGACAGTAACCGCTGGCGCGATTTCAAGCGGATCAGAGATCAGCTGGCAGCTAAATCGATCATTGGCATTCGTGACAATTATGTCTGGACCACATCCAGCTGACCTTCCACTTCCACTCCCTATGAATAGGGGAGTGGAGGGGATGTGGAAGGTAAGTCAGCCACCAAACTGGAAGGGATGTGGAAGGTGGAAGGTGTGCTGAAGGTAGTCGAGGAATGATCTCTATCCTGGCGCATGAGTATTGAACTTGAAAATCCGAAGGACTGCCGAGCAGATCTTTCTATTTTGCCCTCCGCCAGGATTGCAGGTGCTGGCTCAGGATTGCAGGTGCCTGACTTCTTCCCATGATCTTCCCAAGCCTATCCGATCGGCTAAATACTGATCGCACATCGCTGATATTGCTAGCGAAATGCCTAAGCGGGCATCTGACAACAGAACCGATGCTATCGAGCGATGCCTGGCGAAGCGGCTTGAAACCTCGCAGGGCCAATCGTTTCTGCAGGCATCAAGGGGGGGTATGGGCGTGGGGGTACCCCGGAAAGCCGACTCTCTGGAGATTTTTAACCTCATCATCCACTAACGCGGCCGTCTTTTCAGAAACTCAGGTCGGCCTTAGGGCCATGTTGCCTTCCCAAATTTAGCGGCGTGGTTGTTCTGAAAATCCGGTCGGCCTTTGCTTGAAAATCATTAGTCCAGAAATACTGGCGTTATTGCTGGACGGCATTTTGCTGCGGTTGGCGATTTTATGAGCGATGTTCGTTGGCATGAAAGGAGTTTCCTTGATGTCCAACGAACGCAAACAGGTGACGGTCAAATTTGAACCGGACTTGCATCAGCGATTGCAGGAAGCGGCTGCTCGCGAGCAGAGGTCTTTGGCGAACTTCATCAGGAAAACCTGCGCAGAAGCCACGGCGAGGCAGGACGTGAACCATGCAGCCTAGATCACCAGCCATTGCAGCAAAGCTCGCCCAGGCTGAAGCTGTTCTGAAGGAGCTTGAGCAGGAAACGGCGATCCTGAGCCTGGAGGAATTCGAGCAGCGTCCTGGCGCCGCGAAGGCTTTGAGCCAGCACCGCGCGAAGTTAGAAATGGCTGAGCGCCAGGTCTCGGAATTGCGGGCTGCTGTCACTCTGGCCGAACGTCTTGACAGGGAAGCCGGTGCCAGCGCGGCTGCTGTATCTCTTGGCGAACAGGCAAAAGTGTTTCGCGCCGATATGGAAGCCCGAGAAGGTGATTTCGTTTCTGCCTTGGATCACATCGGAAAGGCCGCCAAGCATCTGATTTCGTATGCGAGAAAAACACTAAAGGCTGGTGGCTCGGTTCCTGGTGGTTGCACGGTTCCAGGGATGATGGTCGGGAACCAGAAGCAGGAACATGCCTTCGGCTTTTGCAAGGCTCTCTTGGATGCGGAGTGGTATCGGCACATCCCGCCTGCCGGTGAAGGCCAGCTCCCGCTCGGCCTTCCTTATGGGGAGCATCCCAAGTTTGGACACACGGATCCTTCCAGCATTAGGCCGAGTGCCGAAGAATTCCACGATGCCAACGAGGCAATCGTCAGGTCGATAGAAGCACAGGTTTCTGCGATTTGCGCCCGTCAAATGCAGGTAGCTTCAACAACGAAGGCTGCATGAGCATGACCGACCAGGCACAAACCGAATCCGCGCCGACCGATCCGTGGCTCTTTCCGCGTGACAAGGCAAACGCGATGGCAACGGACAAACTGGCCCAGATGACGAAGGAATATCTCGAAGCGAACCGGCCCAAGTTTGATCCGGTTGCCGACCGATACCAAAGCAAAGGCCATAGGATTGACCGGCTAGTAAGTGGGGATCCGAAGGAGCGCGCCCATTTTGAAGAAGCCCTGAAGGCGAAGGCCGAGGCGGATCCTGTTGAGGTTGGCATGTCCGGCGATCTTCCCGAAGTCCCTTCTTCAGAGCTCCGACAAATGGCGGTCGGCGCCGGTTGGTTACGTGACATTGGAGTTTCCGAAGGCGCGATCAAGGAAATGCTTTCCGGTCGGCAGGCTCCTCACGAGGAATACGAGGCTGTGAAGCGATGGAAGGCCGATGCGCTCCGCAACAGCGAATGGACGAAGCGGCTTTTGAGCGGCGATCAGGAAGCGCAGCGCCAACTGGTGCTTGCGAACATTGTCCTCACTAACGGCGTACTGGAGGCAGCATAATGACCTTTGACATCATAAACCCGAAGACTAACGATCGCCGGCAAATCGAGCTAGACCTGAGCGCCGAAGTAATGAGCGCGGCAAAAATAGACATCGCGGTTGCGGAATTTGTAACAGACTTGGTGCGCGATAAATTGCCGTACGGTTTTCTGCTTCTCGGCACCGATCTGAGGACGCCCTAGCCATGTCTGAATTGAAAGATTTTGCCGTCGAGCTCTGGTCCGTCGATGCAGAGGCTGCGAAATTATTCGAGTCGATGGTGAAGCAAATCAACGCCGAAGCCATCCTGAACAAGAACGCTCGCAACCTTCTCAAGGCATTGCGATGGATTGCCCGCAGGACCGACAAGCCCTTGCTGGAGCGATTGGCAAAGATGCAGCAGCTCGGAGAGCTAAAAACTCCCGCAATACTCAATATGACTTTATTCACCGGATGGAGCTAAGACAATGGCAATCGAGAGAATCGCACACACCAACTTAAAAACAGACTCGCCACCATTTTTGGCCCAGAATGGAGGTTCATATCTGGTCACCGTTTCCGGCCTCGTTGCCGGTGGCGATCAGATCGAACTTCAAATGTTCAATGCCGCAGGTCAGCCGACCGGCCTGCCGGACGGCATTAGGTTCAGCTCTTTCGAAAACGGAGCAACCAAGCGTTTTACTGTGCCTGCAGGAACGCAACTGAAGTGGAAAGTGCCGAGCGGTCTTGGCGCGCCTATTCACTCGATGACCAGCAACATCGTATCGGCCGCCTAGCAGGTTGCCGTGAATTCGCTACAGGAAACTTCGCCCGGTCAAGCCTTCTCAGCTTTAACCCAAAAACAACAGCGATATGTGATCGCGTTGTTCGAGGCGCCTCGATCGCACGGGGCAATGACTTTCGCCGCGAGGAAAGCTGGATACGGGAATGCGAATTCGTCCCGTCAGTCACTTTCCCAGATGGCCTATCAGTTGAACGTTGATCCGAAGGTGCAGGCCGCCATTGCGGAGGTTTCGCGGCAATACATCACGGTTATGGGTCCGCACGCTGTTAGGGCGATCAAGAAAATATTGGACGATCCAAAGCATCGTGATTTCGGACGCGCTATAGGCATCGTTATGGACAGAGTTGCGCCGCAGAGCTCGACGCTGGCAGTGAAGGTTGAAGGCAAAATTGAGCTTAGCGCACGCGAGACCGCGCAAGTGCTGGAACGGATGGAGCAGCTGGCCGCAAAGTTTTCTGTTCGGTTGCCTGCGCCAAAAGTAATCGAGGGCGAATTGGCATGACCGAAGCGGAATGCGATCTCTTAAAGCATTGCTCCAGGGGGCACAAATTCACGATGGTTTGCGCCAGCATAACAAAGTGGGCGCTGCGGGGTGAAATGCCGATCGAAATGCGCCTGGAGTTTTTGCAGCATCTCGAGAAGATGGCTGACCAATTTCTGACGGACGAAGTCATAGCGATCATCGAGCCTCTCTCGAAAGACTCATTCGAGATCGTTCAGGAGGCTAGAAAGCTCGGTCCGGGTAAAGCGTTGGACGTATATGCCGACAAGTTTGACGTGTTCGCCGCACTCAACCCGAGTTTCATTGAGGCATTGAAGCGAGCAAATCGGGGTAGGGGGTACGCACGCGACTACGTTCAGGAATTATCCGATGCACGAACGCTTTGAACAGTTTTTCGATCAGATCCGAAGTTCGCCGCGGCAGGCAGGATAGGAGTGGATAAAACAAAGCTGGTGATAATCTGAAGCATGCAGTGGACTGTTGCGAATAAGCAACGTTAATATTGTTCCGTTAGTCCGAACTGCGTTTTTGACTCCACAATTATGGTGGGCTCGGCCACATTTGCGGCATAGGCGCGACTTTTGTGGGTGGGCGTATGAGTAACCACACTGAGCTTTATGATCGTCGTCTTCTTTATCTTCGGGTAAAGATGCTGACCCAACAATTTGAAGAACTTCAGCAACTTCGAGACCGGGTACGCAGGGCCGAAGCGAAAGCAAAAGGCGCGGGGCGGCGCCAGCGGTCATGGCGCAGCAAACGACCGACTGGCTGCGGCCCCGTGCGGCGCGGCGGCCGGAGGGCGGCCTAGGTGCCCAGCGGGCGTAAACTAACTTAGTTGTGCGACCGCTGTTTCGAGAATGCACGGCCAAAATTCCGCCTCGCCGGGACTGCAAGGCTTTTTCCATTGTTCCGAATGGTAGCTGGTTATGTTATATCTCCTCCTGCGCCAGGGGAACTTCCGCTTGCGTCGGAGGGCGCCTTGGCCTGGGGGGAATAGCACCGGAGGGTCCAGCCCATGGAAGGCGATGCTTTCAAATCCATGTCCGCAGATGAGCTGTGGCGTTTGCACGAACAGATGACTTCGATTCTGGCTCGCAGGATAGCGGAGGAGAAGGCCAAGCTCGAAGAACGTCTTCGCAGGCTTGCAAACGCTAATAGCGCGATTGGGCCCAATCGGCCGCCGCACCGTGCCTATCCGAAGGTTCTTCCGAAATACCAGAACCCAAAAAATAATGCCGAGACATGGTCCGGCCGAGGAAAGCAACCGCATTGGGTACAGGGGCAGCTCAGGGCGGGCAAAAAGCTTGAGCATTTTCTTATTGCTCGACCATCAATCGTCAGATCTTGAAGATGGCCAGGACGAGCGCTTAGCCCCGCCGACCGGCTTCGCATTCCAGCTGAAATCCGGCCGCACATCGGCGCCTCGCTTGCCGCAAGCGCGACATGATGGCTGCACCGGTAATCCGAGCAATAGATCAGGAATCCCGCGAACGCCTGACGAGCGCATCTCGGCGAAGGTGATCTTTTGCGGGCGGTTGATGGCAGGCGGCATATCCCATGATTCCGCCGATCTGGTCGGGAGGGAAGCCGCTAGGGATTGCGGTTTGCTCGCTGCGCGACACAACGGAAGCTTATCTTCGGAAAATTGATTTAAGCCAGCCTAGCAGCCGCCTTGTTTTCGCATGGAGGCAAATGTTTTACTGCGCTCCAGTCCGCTGGCAAGAACTTCGGTATCCCCAATCGAAATTTGAATCTATTTCGCGATCGCAGCTTGTTGCCGTAAAGCACCAATTCGTCTGT